>Ga0315312_1000141_pt1 | contig 114091 bp, 101 predicted proteins | sample TDP7_MG_FD_203629 | JGI IMG/M metagenome (GOLD analysis project Ga0315312, IMG submission 203629) | Freshwater sediment microbial communities from Lake Towuti, South Sulawesi, Indonesia - TDP7 | ecosystem: Environmental > Aquatic > Freshwater > Lake > Sediment | place: Indonesia: South...
CTTGCCGTCAATATCAAGGACGTACAGGATAGTGCTGGACTCAGCCGCCATATCCTGAACCTCCAGGTTGGGTCTTATAGGATACCACAAATCACCGGAGTCTTCAGACCACATTACGGCTTTGGTGTTGGGGGTTTGCATATCTTCAGTTGAATTATCGTAGCAGACTTGTGTCTCATTATCATCATTGCCGCCAGCCGCCCAGAAGACGACTGAGCCGTCAGTCTTGTCTGGAGCCAGTCTCAAGATAGCGAAGTTGGACTGGTTATCACCGCAAGCCTCGGTGGTAGTATTCTTGCACAGGACTCTCTCCCAGGTGGAGCCTAAAGTTGTGCCAGCCTTGTCGAAGTTGGGCGTCCTCCATACTGAGTCAAAGCCCATGCAGGAATTTTCATCAAATCCAAACTCGCCTGCGTTATCGTTGGCGTTGATGGAAGCGGCGAAAAGCACGGAGCAGTCCATAGCTGGAGCAACGTCGGTGAACTTAGCCACCCAGGTGTCAATCAGGGAGAGCTGGTTCCAGGTGAGGTTGTCATTCCGGGTGATGCAGAAAGCTGACTCGTCCTTCTGAAACGTCCCAAAGCCTATCCAGTAATCGTCATAGTCATTCCAGTCATACTCGTCATATATCCGAGCCGAGCTGGTGCCGCCGTAAGCTCTGCTGCCGTCTGGTGCCCAGGCTACCTGCATGTTACCGAAGGTATAGTCCTTGTCACAGTCAGTGCCAGCGCCGCCAGTCTGCGGCTTGGAAGAAGGTGTCCAGCAGACACCGGGACAGGCTAACGGGTCAAGGGAAATCCAGCTCTGCACAGTAGCCGAGCACTGGCTGCCCAGGTCCTCGCCCACCAGGAGCTTGCCTGAAGTTGAGCTGCCGTAGTAGGCAATAGTGGAGATGCGCTTGCCGTCAAAGTCATCTGCCTCAATGGGCACAGGCACATTCAGCCTGTAGACAATAGTATCATCCAGCCGGTAGACATCAGCCGTCGGCGTACCCGTCTGGTCTACGCTCCACGGAGCATCGTAGGAGATGAACTCCTTGCGGCTCCTGGGGTCGTCACCGTTCCAGTCGGAGACTAACTCAAGGTCAGCCGAGACAATGTTCTCAGCCTCTGGAGAGCCACTTCCTGATACGGCTACTTCCACCGGGTAATTGGTGAAGTGAGCGCCAATATCGTAGTTCCACTTGGTGGTGTTGGCAATGGTGTTGTGGAAGCCGACGCAGAAATAGGTGTTATTATTATAGGCGGCGTTGATGAGGTCACTTTCGGTAGCAGCCACAACTCCCAGGCAGAAATCGCCGGGGTAGCTTGGACTGAACTCGATGGCGAAGACATCGCCGCCGGTGCCCTCGTTGCTTGTATCGTAGGGCTCACCGGGGGAGACCTCAAAAGCCTGGTCTGTCCAGCCGCCAAGACCAACTGGGTAGGAAGCCATCCAGACAGTACCATGGGTATCATTATCATTCTCATCTCTGGTGCCAATGGCGATGTCGTGGGTAGCCCCCAGAGCGCCGGCATAGGCTGGTGAGATGTCAATAGCCGATATCCACTGGTCGTCCGGATCGTCGCTGGCGATCACCTCATCAGCCCTGGTGTTCATCCAGGAACTGCCGCCGTTGATGGAAAGCCAGACATTGACGGGCTCCTCTACGCTCTCATTACAGGTGACCACGGCTACAAACTGGGGGTCATCCGGAGCTATGGCGATGTCCCAGACCCACATTATGTCGCTGCAGAGCTCGTCGGCATCATCCATAGCCGTATAGAGCAGCTTGCTGATCTTGTCAGACCAGGTGATGCCAGCATCAGTGGACTTGTAGAGCACCTGCAGACCGTCGACATTGTCAGTGACAGCGCCAGCGCCGATGTCCAGGGCATAGAAGGTAGCCCCGTCAGAGCCAATGGCGATTCGGTCAACGTTGGAAGGCGACTTCAGTATCCAGCCGGCTGTGTCATAGTAGGTTGGCGTGGACAGTTTCTCCCAGTAGAGCGTCCCCGGTGAAGCTTGAGCTGTCTCCGGTTTTGCCATAGGCAGGAAGCTCACCACCAGCATCAGGATAACCAGTAGCCCAAAAATACTTGGGTATTTTGTTTTCAATTTTTCCTCCAATTTTTATTTTCAACCTCAAGGTTTAAACTTGAGGACTCCAGCCGAAATCGACCTTTTTTCAAAACCCCCAAAAATCTTCGATTTTTCGGGGGACCCCTTCTGGGGTTCCGCTATTGAGGCTTTGCCTCAAATTTTAAGGTTCCGGCTGAAGTTTTGTGAGAAAACTCTGCTTTAGGCAGAGACCGCTTTCTCGGTTTTTTGGGTACTTCTTAGAGCCCGCCCCCGGGCTACCCCCGAGCTTAAAACTTTATGCCCCGGGTCAGGGCAAAGTTTTCTTGCCTTGGCGTTTTTCCGCCTCAGCCTTCTACCATAGCATCACCTCCTTTTCCCCATATCCCAAACGAGATATGGTTTTCCTTTCACTTCGGTCTGGTGGGCATAAGCTCGTTTGGATGCCTTCCCACCCTACCTCCGTGTTGTTCCGCTGTTCAGGTTATCCTTATTGCTTTGGCGGTTTATTTCGCTCCACCCTGGCAACAAGGCTTTAACTTGTTCTCACCCAAACAACATTGGGCAAGGTTTTCTCTTGCCTAAAAACCATTCTACCACGCTTGTCAAGTCCCTGATTCTTAATTAAATGCCTTTACCAATGGCTACGGATGAGTACACTCAATTGAAAATAGCCGGAGAGGAGTGTTATGATGCCTTTTACGATAAAGGAACGAAACAATGAAACTGGAAGTAGGTGTTCAGGTTGATGAAGAACTTAGCCCTTATTTAGGTGAGAATTGGCTGAAATCTATGGTTCGGCAGGTCATTAGAGCCTTAGACTTCACCTCAGCGGTGGAGGTTGGCATAGTAATAACCGGGATGGAGAGAGTCCAGCAGCTTAATAAAGAGTATAGAGGTAAAGATGAACCTACGGATGTACTGGCATTCCCTATGATGGGCAGTAAAGATGAGGAGAAATCTTTTGTTATTCCCCCTGATGGTATTCTACATCTTGGGGAAGTGGTCATCTCTTATCCTCAGGCAGTCCAGCAGGCAAAAGAGGTAGGACATTCTGTGGAACAGGAGCTGACATTGCTAATTACTCATGGCATTCTTCATCTGTTAGGCTATGACCACGAACTACCGGATGAAGAGGAGAAGATGCGGGCTAAAGAAAGAGAAATAATAGCAAAGATTGGCAATCGGGGCTAAAGAAAAATGAGGAAGCCTTTTAATGTCTGGAAAGACGTGTACATGGTAGGCAGTGCTGAGATATCTCACCCTTATGATTGCTGTATTTACTTGATTGACGCTGGGGAGCTCGTCTTGATTGATGCTGGGGCTGGGGAAAGCAATGATAGGTTGATAGAAAATATAGGGGCACTGGGCTTTGCTCCAGAAATGCTTCATTCAGTAATTGTGACTCATGCTCATATTGACCATATTGGGAGCTTAGCTTATTTACAGAGGAACTATGGCGTTAAAGTAATAGCCCATAAGTTAGATGCTGGGGCTATTGAGTCTGGTAAGGGGATTGGTGTTGAGTTTTACGGAGTCAGTTATCAGCCGTGCCGAGTGGATGTTAAATTGAGTTCTGAAGATAGCCTTAAGTTTAGTAAATATGAGATTAAGGTGGTGCATATCCCGGGGCATACAATAGGGAGCATTGCTACCTATATCGAGATGGAGAGGAGAGTCCTTTTCGGGCAAGACATCCACGGTCCTTACTATGCTGCCTGGGGGGCTGACCCGGTTAAGGCAGCCAACTCTTTACAGAAGCTCCTTGATTTAGAAGCTGACATATTATGCGAAGGTCATTTCGGCATTTACCAACCGGCTACTGAAGTCAGAAGATATATAGAAGGTTACCTGTCCCAGTTACAGGCGATAACCAGAGGGAAGTAAGCAAGAGTTTAAACTGCTCACTTTTTCTGTCTTGCCTTTTCCTTTTGAGTTTTGATAATACTCTCAATCTGGACTACCGTCTCATCGAGCTTGTCTCTGTAGTTGACTACCACGTAGTCAAAGAGGGGGAGGCTTTTCATTTCCCTTTCCACTGTTCTAAGGCGGCGGTTTAAGTCGTTTTGGGACTCGCTTCCCCTTTGCCTCAAACGCTGGACTAATTCTTCTTGAGATGGGTACATAAGGAAGACGGCTATTGCCTCAGGAAAAAGTCGCTTGAGGGTAGTTGCCCCTTGGACATCGACTTTCACTATCACATCCTGCCCGCTTTTAAGGGGTGGTTCTACTTCTTCTTTAGGCACACCATAGTAGTTGTCGTAGACCTTTGCCCATTCCAAGAGTTGTTTTTGGGCTATCTTCTGCTTGAATTCATCTTTGGTGAAAAAGTGGTAGTCAACTCCGTCTTGCTCCATAGGTCGTGGGGGGCGAGTAGTGGCAGTAACAGCATAGTGGAAGGGAAGCTTTAGCTGTTTTATCCGACTGAAGACAGCATCTTTGCCGACTCCAGAGGGACCAGATAATATGAGAAGAAGAGGTTTAGTTCTATCTAAAGATGCTCTGTTATCGCTGGTCATTGTTCTAATAATGCCAGTGTGCCCTAGTTTCCATTATAGCATTGTTCTTAGGAAGTTGGAGAGATTGTGGCGATTTGTTGAAAGCCAGAGATTAGAGGGACTTATAAAAGGCTAAACCTAATGTACCTCTACCGGTAGCGTAGCCCATAATGGGGCTGAAGTCGGTAATAAAAAGTTCGGCGCAATTGAACTCTTTAGCTATTCTTTCCTTAAGCTCTTGGGCTTCTTTGAGAGCATCGGCGTGCATTACAGCAACGTGTATTGGTTCAGAAGTGCCTACCTGCTCTCTCATCATACGAAGCATCTTCTCTATTCCGTTCGGTTTAGTTCTGGAAGCATTGACGAAGCGAACGAGTCCGTGGGAGACGGTCAGGATAGGCTTGACGGGAAGTACAGAGCCTATTTGGGAAGCAATTTTAGGTATGCGTCCAGTCCTGTAAACATGCCGTGTGGTTTCCAGCAGGCAGACAAATTTCACGTGTTCCTTGGCTTTTTGGGCAGTAGCTATCACATCAGCGAAAGCCTTACCTTCAGCATCAGCTCGGGCAGCGGCTAAAGCGATGAGACCCTCAGCAGCGGTGACAGTCTCACTATCAATGACTTCAACAGTGACTTGAGGTAGTTGCTCCTTAGCTGTTTCTTTGGCAGTTTGGGCACTGCTGTAGCACATGCTGAGTTTAGATGATAAGGTAATGACAAGAATATTCTGGGCGTATTTACTAAGCTCTTGGTAAGCTTTAAGAAACTCCTCAGGAGAAGGGGCTGAACTCTTCCAGAACTGAGGAGCTTTATCTAAGAACTTGTAGGCTTCGGCTGCGGTCAGGTCTATCCAGTCCCGATAAATTTTGCCCTCAAAGAAAATGTTTATTGGCACTATTCTAATTCCATATTTCTGGGCATGTTCTTTGGTAAGGCAGGCGATACTATCGGTGACTACGGCTGTCTTAGACATATACCCTCCATTGGAGTTCTATACATCGTAGAACGATGCTATCTTACTATATCGTCTTTGTCTAGTCAAGCTTCATTTGTGGTAGAACTTGCGAATTGGTCTTAGAAAGCTTGACCTGCCAGGGGTTTATTGGTAGACTCTAACTTTGATTTTAAAGCTTTAGGGGCAATATGCATGACCAGCTAACTGAAGTATTCAAAGAGTGTGAGGGTGAGGAAGGGGTGGTGATTCCTATCCTTCAGAAAATTCAGGAGAAGTTTGGATACTTATCTAAAGAGGTGGTCTCAGAGATAGCCAAGTTTTCCAAAATGTCAGAAAGTGAAATCTTTGGGATCGCCTCTTTTTATGCTCAGTTTCGCTTCAGTCGTTCCGGGAAGCACTCAGTCAAGGTTTGTTTAGGCACAGCTTGTCACGTTCGTGGTGGGGAGCACATTTTAGGCGAAGTGCAAAGAGAATTAGGCATTAAACCTGGGGGGACAACCGAAGATTACCAGTTTAGCTTGGACAGGGTTGCTTGTTTTGGTTGTTGTGCCTTAGCCCCGGTAATGGTGGTAGATAAGGATGTACATACTAAAATGAATCCATTTAAGGTGCGAGAGGTTCTAAGCAGATACTTAGGTGATAAACTATAAGATGTTAGACAAAAAGCATATTGTCCGTGTTTGTTTAGGGACTGGGTGTGTTTCTGGTGGTTCTTTGAATGTCTATCAAGCCTTAAAACGAAATGTGGAAAGCTTAGGGCTTAAAAATGCGATTGTTGATTTTACTGGCTGTCATGGATTTTGCCAGCGTGGACCTATTGTGGATATTGACCCCGGGGGCATTTTTTATTCAGAAGTTAAAGAAGAAGATGTAACTGAGATTGTCCAGTTACATCTGCAAGAGGGTGGATTTGCAAATAGGTTGTTTTACCGTGACCCAGTAACTGGAGAAGCTATACCTTGCTCTCGAGATATTCCCTTTTACGCTCGGCAGCTACGTGTAATCTTGCGTAATTGTGGGCACATCAATCCCGAGAAAATAGATGATTGCTTAGCCGTAGGTGGCTACAAAGCGCTAAAGAAGGTGCTCTCTGAGATGTCTCCAGAGCGAGTGATTAATGAGATAAGGAATTCAGGGCTCCGAGGTCGTGGTGGTGCGGGTTTTACCACTGGACTTAAGTGGGACTTTTGCCGCCAAGCACCAGGAAAAGAGAAATATCTCATTTGCAATGCGGATGAAGGTGACCCCGGAGCCTTCATGGATCGGTCAATTTTGGAGGCTGATCCGCACTCAGTATTGGAAGGGATGGTTATTGGTGCCTATGCTATTGGTGCTAACCAAGGTTATGTTTATTGCCGGGCTGAATATCCATTAGCCTTGGAAAGGTTAAGGATAGCCTTGCGCCAGATGGAAGAGCACGGTTTTCTTGGGGACAACATTTTAGGCTCCGGTTTCGATTTTCATATAAAGATTAAGGAAGGTGCCGGAGCCTTTGTTTGTGGAGAAGAAACAGCGCTGATGGCTTCTATTGAGGGCAAGAGGGGCATGCCTCGTTCTCGTCCTCCGTTTCCAGCGCAATCTGGTTTGTGGGGAAAACCTACCATTATCAATAATGTTAAGACACTGGCTAGCGTACCAGTAATTATTGCGAAAGGGGGTGATTGGTATTCGAATATCGGGACTGAAGAGAGCAAAGGGACAGTCGTTTTTGCTTTAACGGGTAAAGTAGCTAACTCAGGCTTAGTAGAAGTGCCTATGGGCATTGAGTTAGGTGAGCTTGTTTATGGCATTGGTGGTGGGCTTTTGGGGGGTAAGAGGTTGAAAGCAGTTCAGACTGGCGGACCTTCTGGCGGTTGTTTACCTGTAACTATGCTCAATTCCTCCATTGATTATGAATCCCTTACGGCTGCTGGGTCTATTATGGGCTCCGGTGGCATGATTGTATTGGACGAAGATACTTGTGTGGTGGATATTGCCCGGTATTTCCTTTCCTTTACTCAAGCTGAATCTTGTGGCAAGTGTGTCCCCTGTCGTGTTGGCACTAAGCAGATGCTTAACATACTGGAACGGATAAGCAAGGGAGAGGGGGTGCTAGGTGACATAGAGCAATTAGAAAGATTGGCTAATACTGTCAAGTTAGGCTCTCTTTGTGGTTTGGGGCAAACAGCGCCTAATCCGGTGTTAACGACTGTTCGTTACTTTCGTGATGAGTATGAAGAGCATATCAAAAAACACCACTGTCGGGCAGCTGTATGTAAAGGATTAGTTAAAGCGCCTTGCAGCCATACTTGCCCAGCGGGGATAGATGTCCCACGCTATGTCCGTTTCATTGAGCAGGGGAAAATTGGTGAAGCTTGTGCTGTAATTCGAGAGAAAGTTCCCTTTCCTGGAATTCTGGGTCGGGTCTGTTTCCATCCATGTGAAGCAAAGTGTCGTCGGGGGCAATTAGATGAAGCTATTGCCATAAAAACCCTCAAGCGTTTTGCTGCTGACCAAGACACTGGGTATTGGCGCTTGAGGTCTAAGTTAGCACCGCCGACTGGAAAGCAAGTGGCTATAGTTGGTTCAGGACCTGCTGGACTCACTGCTGCCTATTATTTAGCCAAGCTTGGTCATTCAGTAACCGTTTTTGAAGCCCTTCCTGAAATAGGTGGGATGATGCGGGTCGGTATTCCTCGATTCCGCTTGCCAAGAAAAATACTGGATGATGAGATTGAGGAGATAAGGAAAATAGGTGTTGATATAAAAGTAAATACGAAAGTGGAATCTATTGATGAGCTATTTAAACGTGGTTATCAAGCTATCTTTTTAGCTATCGGCGCACATAAGGGTGTTAAAATGGGTGTTGCCGGTGAAGATAACCCAAAGGTAATGGAAGGCATTGAGTTTCTTCGAAAAGTGAATCTGGGTAGGGAAATAACTGTCGGTGAGCAGGTAGCTGTTGTTGGTGGTGGCAATGTGGCTATTGATGCTGCTCGGGCATTGGTCCGTCTCGGTGGTAAAGAGGTAACCATCATTTATAGGCGGACTCGTGACGAGATGCCAGCCAGTGTCGATGAGATTAACGAAGCTATAGGTGAAGGGGTAAAGATTGTTTTCTTATCAGCGCCGGCTAAGATTGTAGGAGAAAATGGGCGGCTAAAGCTGGAGTGCCTCAAAATGGAGTTGGGCAAATTTGATGCTACTGGGAGGCGCCACCCAGAACCAATTAGCGACAGTGAATTTGCTATGAGCTTTGATACCATTATAGCTGCTATTGGGCAGACGCTTGAAATTCCAGCCAAGTTTGGTCTGTCTACCGACCATGGTAATGTTCTTCGAGTTAATCCTGATACTTTGGCGACCAATAGAGAAGGAGTCTTCGCTGGTGGTGACTGTGTCACTGGTCCAGCTTCGGTTATTGAAGCCATTGCTCAAGGAAGACAAGGCGCTATTTCTATAGACAAATATCTTGGCGGCGAAGGGAATATTGAGGAGGTATTAGCTCCTTCTGAGGAGATTGTATTACCGAAGGAAGTGGAAGAAGGTGAGAAGCACCGTCCCGAAATGCGTTGCTTATCTCCAGAGAAACGGCTTAAAGGCTTTGAAGAGGTTGAAGTTGGCTTCAACGATGAGCAGGCAGTTGAAGAAGGGAAGCGCTGTTTAAGGTGTGACTTGGAAGAAAGGGAATAATTTAGGGGGGTTGCGATGAGCACTGTTATGGTTAAGGAGACTAAAACAGTATCACTGACCATTGATGGTCAACGAGTTGAAGTGAAAGCAGAGGCGACGGTACTGGAGGCTGCCCAGGAAGCGGGTATTTACATACCCACACTGTGCCATCATCCCAGTTTGCCTCCTTACGGAAGCTGCCGTATGTGTATTGTTGAGATTGAGAAAATGCGCGGTTTTCCCACAGCCTGTACTACTCCATGTGAAGATGACATGGTAGTCCTCACTAATACCCCTCAGCTACAGGAACTAAGACGCAATATTTTAGAATTAGTCCTCACTGAACATCCTCATGCCTGTCTCGTTTGTGATAAAAGGGAAAGATGTCAACCCTTTGATACCTGCTTGCGTAATGTGGCGGTAGCAGAGCGCTGCCTCCTCTGCCCCAAAAACGGGCGCTGTGAACTCCAGAGAGCGGTAGATTATGTGGGTATAAAGGAAGTTAGACTTCCCTACGCTTATCGAGGACTGCCCATCTTACGAGATTCCCCTTTCTTTGACCGGGATTACAACCTGTGTATTTTGTGTGGACGATGTGTAAGGGTTTGCCAGGAGATAAGAGGTGCTGGAGCTATAGCTTTTACTTACCGGGGTCCTAAGGCTTTGGTGGGCACTGCCTTTAATTACACCCTGGAGGAAGCCGGTTGTCAGTTCTGCGGTGCTTGTGTGGATGTTTGCCCCACTGGAGCTCTGGTAGAACGAGCGGCTAAATGGGAGGGAATACCTGAACGTTCGGTTACTACCACCTGTCCTTACTGCGGAGTGGGCTGCCAGTTGAATCTGGAGGTAAAGAAGGAAAAGATTATTAGCTCTGTGCCAGTGTTAGAAGGTATAGCTAACAAGGGACAAGCTTGTGTTAAGGGACGTTTTGGCATTGCCGAGTTTGTACACCATACGGAACGGCTGACTACTCCTCTTATCAAGCAAGACGGTAAATTTGTGGAAGCAAGCTGGGAGACAGCCTTAGACCTGATAGCGGAGAAATTCAAAAGGTATAAAGGAAGCTTTGCTCTCATCTCCTCAGCCAAAATCAGCAACGAGGAAAATTATCTGGCTCAGAAATTTGCCCGGGCTGTTATGGGCACTAATAATGTAGACCATTGTGCTCGTTTGTGCCATGCTCCTTCGGTAGCCGGCTTAGCTCAGGCTTTTGGCAGTGGGGCTATGACTAATCCTATAGCTGATATTGGCAATGCTGCCTGTGTTCTTGTCATTGGCAGCAATACCCCTTCCGGGCATCCGGTTATTGCTTTGGAAGTTAAGCGAGCCGTGAGCAACGGAGCCAAGTTAATTGTAGCTAATCCTCGAGAGATTAAGCTAAGCAAGTGGGCAGATGTCTGGTTACAGCACTTGCCAGGTAGTGATGTGGCTCTGTTGATGGGTATGATGCGGGTGATCGTGGATGAAGGTTTGGTAGACTTAGCTTTCGTTGAAGAACGCTGCGAGAATTTCGATGCTTTCAAAGAATCTCTGGCAGACTTTGATTTAGATTTTGTAGAGAAAGTAACTCGCGTACCCAAAGCTAAGATAGAAGAAGCATCACGACTTTATGCCACTCAGAAACCAGCCACCATTGTTTATGCTATGGGTATTACTCAGCATAGCCATGGTACGGACAACGTCCTGGCTATCGCTAACTTGGCTATGCTTACCGGAAACATTGGCAAACCTTCCTCTGGAGTCAATCCTCTCCGGGGGCAGAATAATGTCCAGGGTGCCTGTGATATGGGAGGCTTGCCCAATGTGTACACTGGCTATCAGAGGGTTGACGACCCCAATATCCAGAAGAAGTTTGAAACAGCCTGGGGTGCTGAGTTAAGCTCAAGTCCCGGGTTGACTTTGCCTGAGATTTTGGACGCTGCTCATAAAGGTGACATCAAAGCTGTTTATTTGATTGGTGAGAATCCAGTACTTAGCGAAGCTGATGCCAACCATGCTACCGAGGCTTTACAGAACTTAGGATTCTTGGTTGCGCAGGACATCTTTCTTACTGAAAGCGCTCGATTAGCCCATGTCATTCTGCCGGCAGCCAGTTTTGCCGAAAAAGACGGGACTTTTACCAATACGGAAAGAAGGATTCAGCGGGTAAGGAAGACTATTGAGCCAGTGGGAAACGCTAAGCCCGATTGGTGGATTATTTGTGAGATAGCTAAAAGAATGGGAGTGAAAGGGTTTGAATTCAATCATCCCTCAGAAATTATGCAGGAAATTGCTAAGCTTACCCCCAGCTATGGCGGGGTTAGCTATCAACGATTAGAAAAGGTGTGTCTTTGCTGGCCTTGTCCCAATGAAGAAAGTCTGGGAACACCGATTTTACATGTGGGTACTTTTGTTCGCGGCAAAGGCAGGTTTACACCGCTCAGTTATAAGCCTCCGGCAGAGTTACCAGATAAAGAATATCCTTTCATACTGACCACTGGGCGCAGTCTTTATCATTACCATACAGCAACCATGACCAGGAAGGTATCAGGATTGAATACTCTTGAACCAGAAGGCTCAGTGGAGATAAGTCAAGCTGATGCCAAAAAACTCAAAATTGGTGACGGTGACCAAGTTAAGGTTATTTCGCGGCGAGGGCAGGTAACTACAAAAGCCAAGGTGACTGAAGCCTGCCCGCCGGGAGTGGTTTACATGCACTTCCATTTTGCTGAGAGTGCAGCGAATATCCTTACCAACCCAGCTCTTGACCCGGTGAGTAAGATTCCTGAGTTTAAGGTGTGTGCTGTGAAGCTACAGAAGGTATAGGGGAGACAGCTGGTTGTACAAAATTCTGGCGAAAGAGCCACTTACCCTAAATATTCATTGGCTGAAAATTGAGGCACCGGCGATAGCTAAGAAGGCTCTACCCGGGCAGTTTGTGATTATCAGAATTGATGAAGTGGGTGAGCGCATTCCGCTCACTTTGGCTGATTGGGATAGCAGGGAAGGTAATGTGACCCTTGTGGTAATGGAAGTAGGTACCTCTACAGCCAAACTTGCCACTCATAAAGCTGGCGATTATGTTTTGGATGTAGTAGGTCCTTTAGGTCTTCCTTCTCATATTGAGAAATTTGGCACTGTAGTCTGTGTTGGTGGTGGTGTCGGTGTGGCTCCTATATTCCCCATAGCCAGAGCCCTGAAACAAGTCGGGAACAAGATTATCTCTATAATGGGTGCCAGAAGCAAGGACTTGCTATTCTGGGAAGCACAGTTGAAGAAGGTCAGTGATGAACTGATAGTCACCACTGATGATGGTTCTTATGCTCGTAAGGGGGTGGTGACTGAGCCACTAAAGGAAGTACTGGAAAGAGGCGAAAGAATTGAGCAAGTCATTGCTATTGGTCCGGCAGTGATGATGAAGTTTTGTTCTCTGACCACAAAGCCATTCGATGTTAAGACTGTGGTCAGTCTGAATTCCATTATGGTAGATGGAACAGGAATGTGTGGTTGCTGCCGCGTTTCGGTAGGTGGTGTGACTAAGTTTGCCTGTGTTGATGGTCCTGAATTCGACGGACACAAGGTTGATTGGGACCTCCTTTCCAGCCGGCAGCAGATATACCTTGCTGAGGAGAAACATTCTTTCCAACTCTGGCAAACCTGCCATTGCCAGAAAGTTTAGTTTTTGGGGTTAAGATTGGAAGAAAAGCCTAAACCAAAACTTAATCTGAATCGTGTGCCTATGCCGAGGCAAGACCCCAAGGCTCGGGGCAAGAATTTCAACGAGGTAGCTCTCGGTTATACTGATGAGATGGCAGTTCAGGAAGCCAGCCGTTGTATCCAGTGTCCTAAGCGTTCCTGTATTGAAGGCTGTCCAGTAAACGTGGATATCCCTGAGTTTATCAAGGCGGTGCGTGAAGGCAATATGGAAGAGGCAGTGCGAGTCCTTAAAAGTAAGAATGCTCTTCCGGGAATTTGCGGGCGTGTCTGTCCTCAAGAGACTCAATGTGAAGAAGTTTGCAGTTTGGGCAAGAAAGGTGCCCCAATAGCTATTGGGCGTCTGGAGCGCTATGTCGCTGACTGGGAACTCAAGCACGGCTCCAATCCTAAGGTCTCCATATCTTTACTGCCTCCGTCAGGTAAAAAAATAGCCGTGGTCGGCTCAGGACCAGCGGGACTTACCTGTGCTGCTGACTTGGCTAAATTAGGGCATCAAGTGACTATTTTTGAAGCTCTGCATGTGGCTGGTGGAGTGTTGATGTATGGTATTCCTGAGTTCAGATTACCAAAGCATGTTGTCCAGACGGAAGTCGACTATGTTAAGTCTCTGGGAGTGGATATCAGACTTGATTCGGTTATTGGCAAATTGAGCACGGTGGATGAATTGTTAGAAATGGGTTATGGTGCTATCTTTTTGGGCACGGGGGCTGGCTTACCTATGTTTCTTGGTGTTCCGGGCGAGAATCTCAACGGTGTTTATTCTGCGAACGAGTTTCTTACCCGGGTTAACCTCATGAAGGCTTATCTTTTCCCGCAATATGACACACCGATAAAGGTGGGTAAACGAGTGGCGGTTGTTGGTGGTGGCAATGTGGCTATGGATGCGGCTCGGTGCGCTCTTCGTTTGGGCGCTGAAGAAGTTTATATTATTTACCGTCGTTCTCGGGTAGAGATGCCGGCTCGTGCCGAGGAAGTGGAAAATGCTGAGGAGGAAGGGATTATTTTTAAGTTTTTGACTAACCCCAAACAGTTCTTCGGTAATGACAAAGGCTGGGTAACAACTGTGGAGTGCTACGAGATGGAGTTAGGTGAGCCGGACGCCAGTGGTAGGCGCCGACCAATAATGAAGCCTGGCAGCGAGTTTGTGACGAGTGTTGATGTGGCAATTGTAGCTCTGGGTACTACTCCCAACCCTTTGGTACCTTCTACCACTAAAGGCTTGGAAGTTGGCAATCGAGGCACGGTAGTGGCTGATGAAAAAACAGGCAAAACGACCAAGGAAAGGGTATGGGCAGGAGGTGATGTCGTTACCGGGGCGGCAACCGTTATTAGTGCTATGGGGGCAGGCAGGAGAGCGGCTACTGACATGGATGTTTTTTTGCGAAGTTGATTTTGTGAAAGCTTTCCTTGCTTATTAAGCCGTTGCCATAGCAACGGCTTTTTTGTTACCAAAAAGGGTAGTAAAATAGGCGATAAGTAGCCATGACCAACATAACTCCCATTCGACGCCAGTACTTGAGAATAAAACAGCGCTATTCTGAAGCTATAGTCTTTTTCCGATTGGGCGACTTCTATGAGACTTTTGATGATGATGCCAGAGTCGCTTCTAAAGAACTGGAAATCACGCTGACTTCACGGGAGATGGGGAAAGGGCAGCGGGTGCCTATGGCAGGCATTCCCTACCATGCTTTGGACAATTATCTGGGTAAGCTGGTCAACCGAGGCTATAAAGTGGCTATCTGCGAACAGCTTGGTCAACCCGGGAAAGGCTTAGTCGAGCGGGAAGTTGTCCAGGTGATGACTCCCGGAACGATAGTCGAGCCAAGTCTGATGGACAGTAAGAGTAATAACTATTTGGTTAGCTTGGTTACTGAGGCTGAAGAAGTTGGGCTTTCTTATGTTGACATAACTACTGGTGAATTTGCAACCACTCAGCTCTCTTTAAGCCAGGTGCCGGCTGAATTGGAACGTCTTCAACCGGCGGAAGTCCTGCTGCCTCGAGGCATTCCAGAACTGAACTGGCTGGGAGCAAAGGCAGTGACTCGCCTTGATGATTACCACTTTGACTTAGAGACCGCTCGCCAAGCATTAATGAACCATTTCCATGTAGCTACTTTAGAAGGCTATGGTTGTGATTCTTTACCTTTAGCTGTAAGGGCGGCTGGGGCTATTGTCTATTATCTTCAGGAAACTCAGAAAGTAGCCTTAGAGCAATTGACCCAGCTTGCTACTTATTCTACTCAGTCCTTTATGACCCTAGACACTCAGACGCGGAAGAACCTCGAGATTTTTGAAGCGAGTCGCTGGGGAGGCACGGCTGGCTCTCTTGTTTCGGTCATTGACTTGACCAAAACAGCGATGGGAGGAAGACTGCTCAAAAAATGGCTGGGGCAGCCCCTTTTTGACTTAGATGAATTGAATAAACGTCAGGAAGCAGTCGCTTGGTTTCATGACAATGCTATGGCTCGTCGGCAAATTACGTCTCTTCTGCAGGAAATGGCTGATTTAGAGCGCTTGCTTAATCGAATTGGAAGCAATCTGGCAAAGCCGGACGAATTGATAAAATTAAGCTCGAGCCTGGCAAAGGTACCGGAAATTAAGGGGATTACAGAGCCAGCAACTTCGCTAACTTGGTTAATCGAGGAATTAAAGCCTTGTCCAGATGTAGTAGATTTAATCAACCAGGCTATTGCCGCTGAGCCGCTTAGTACTTTTGAAGAAGGTGGTGTCATTAAGGAAGGCTTCAATGAGGAGTTGGACAATCTTCGACGTCACAGAAGGGAAGCCAGACAATATCTGACTAATTTAGAGCGTCAAGAGCGAGAGCGCACTGGCATTAAGTCATTAAAAGTAGGTTACAACCAGGTCTTTGGCTATTACATTGAAGTATCCAAGCCTAACCTCCGATTGGTTCCGGAGAATTATATCCGTAAACAGACCCTGACTGATGCCGAGCGCTTCTTTACTCCTGAGCTCAAAGAGTATGAGTCTTTAATTTCAACTGCTCAGGAAAGAATAAAGGAACTTGAAGAAAATCTCTTCCGCCAGATTTGCCGGCAGGTAGGAGAAAACGGCGAACGGATTTTAACCACGGCTCGAGCTTTAGCTCAGGTTGATGCTTTGGTCAGTTTGGCTGAGGTGGCTACCCGTCATAAATATGTCAGACCTCAGCTAACAAAAGAAGATACTATTACTATTAGTGGTGGGCGTCATCCCGTAGTGGAGGTGAGCCTGGGTAGTGGTAACTTTATTCCTAATGACACTCATCTCTGTAACAAGGATGCCCAGCTTATTATTCTTACCGGTCCTAATATGTCGGGGAAGTCGACTTATATTCGGCAGGTAGCCCTTATTGCCCTTTTAGCCCAGATAGGCAGTTTTGTTCCGGCGGATTCAGCAACTATTGGCATTGTTGACCGCATTTTCACCCGCATTGGTGCTCAGGAAGATTTAACCGCAGGTCAGTCCACTTTCATGGTGGAGATGGTGGAGACAGCTAATATCCTTAATAATGCGACATCTCGGTCACTTATCATTCTGGATGAAATTGGGCGAGGTACCAGCACTTACGATGGGTTATCCATCGCCTGGGCGGTGGCTGAATTTATCCATAATCATCCCCGACTGGGAGCTAAGACTCTTTTTGCCACTCACTACCATGAGCTGGTGGAGCTGGCTCAAGTATTACCCCGAGTCAGGAATTTCAATGTAGCTGTGACAGAAGAGAGAGGCAAAGTGGTTTTTCTGCGCAAAGTGGTACCGGGTGGTGCTGACAAGAGCTATGGAGTCCATGTAGCCCAACTGGCTGGTTTACCGAAAGTGGTGGTGCATCGGGCTCAAGAAGTTCTATCTGGATTAGAGAGTGACCACCCAAGGCGGGGGGAGTCCAAGTCTTCCCGGATTAAGAAAGAGCTACCTCAACAGCTTCCCCTTTTTAGTCGCCCTATTTTAGCCGATGAGATTATGGCTCTGGATATTGACTCTATGTCTCCTCTCGAAGCTATCACCAAGTTGTATGAGTTAAAACAAAAGGCGAAGGGAATAAGAGGCGGGGGTACTGAAAATAAATGAGACTTTCTCCGCTTGATGGCTTGGACTAAATCCGTTTCAGCATTTTTACATGTTTAATGCCTGCTTCCCAGAAAGGCGAGCCTGTTTCCTCAAAGCCACATGACCTATAAAAGTCGATAACCTGATATTGGGCATGAAGGACTATCTGAGTTATCTTCTTGCCTTGTAGCATTTGGTCCAAGAAAGAAACGATTCCGTGTCCGACTCCTTTGTGTCGGAAGGGCTTTAAGATAGCCATTCTCTCCACTTTTGCTTGATTCTCAGTCAAGAATAAGACCCTGGCAGTACCGACTACTCTCTGTCCATCCTTAGCCACTACATGCAGGGCGTCCATATCGCGACCATCCCATTCTTCACTCTCTGAGATGCCTTGCTCCTCCACAAACACCTCTCTCCGGATTGCAAAGGCAGCTTCTAACTCTTTATCGTTTGTCACCAGTCTATAGGTAAGTCGGCTCATATCAGTTGTGTAGATTATAAGTATGACTAATAATAGAGCAAAACTGCTTATATCTCACGCTATTCCTTTTCAGCACTGGCTAAGCCACGGATGGTATTGATAGTTAAAACAAACTCCCGCCTATATTCGTGCTTATCCAAGGCATCAAGGTAATTCAGGTCTTTGTCTTTCTTTCTGAGTACAAGCAAGATTTCTTCAGGTCTTTTCCCTGCTTTGGTTGCTGAATTGGTAATTTCGTACCACGCCAGGATTTTTTCTCTGTAAAGCTTTAACCTTTCCAGTCCATTATCGTAGCATCCAAAGTGACCATAACAGAGCTTTTGAGGCTTGAGGGCAATGAGCTTATCTATAGAAGAGAGTGTTTGTTCTAATTTGAAGGGTGGTGGTGTGGCTGGTCTCACCTTGCCATTAATACAGACTCCAGCTGCCTCACCGGCTATGAGGACATTATTGGCTCTATCAAAAAGGCTAAGATGGTGAGCAGCATGTCCTGGGGTGAGGTAAATTTCTAACTTTAAACCCAGACCCAAGTTAAGTATCATTCCATCAGTAACATTCATAATCTTATTTTCAGGGACTGGTTCAATATTGCCATATTTAAGAGCTAGGTCACCCAGAGTTTTGAGGCTGGCTTCCCAAAGCACCGCTGGATTGATGAGGTGGGAGTGAGCACTTTCGTGGGCTAAAACGTTAGCCCAGGTCATTTCCTTAGTTACTGTTCCTACTCCGCCGGCGTGGTCTATATGAATATGGGTGAGCACTATGTAGTTAATCTGCTTGGGGCTTATACCGAGTTCATTTAACGCCAAAAGCAGATTAGGTACGGCTGCTTTGGGACCAATATCCACAATAGCCTTCTTTTCGCTACAGAACAGATACGCTCCTATGAACTTCTTGTACCCGGCTATCGGTGGCTGAAGATCAAGAAGTTTAAGAGTTGGCGTAAGAGAATATATTTTGATTTCTCTCATCCCTCTTAATTAGTCTACAGTTGCTCTACAGCAATCAAAAATGACTGTCCCGCCCTCAGTGTATGGCTCACCCGGGTCAACGCACTGCATATAAGCATGTTCTTTATCTTTGGATAAACCCAACTTGCCTGGGTCGGCACCTTCTTCCAAAGCAACGACATAATGCTGCAAGGTTGAGAAGGCATGGATACAAATAGCATCGGTCTTATCGAGTAGAATCTTAGCACCATCAATTGTTATCTCGTCACCGACCTTGTGCACTGGACATTTTCCCTTGATTTGGCATACTTTAATCTCTAACATACTTCCTCCCGTCTGTGTCTCTTTCACCATCTTATAATTTAGCTCCACCTGAAATTGTAAACTATTTGAGCCCGCACGTTAATAGGTTCTGATTAACTAATAATGCACCGTACAAGTATAAATTTCCATTATGCCTTGCGATAGCAGAGTCATTCTTAATGCTCAGAAAAAATAGCTGCTGAAATTGTTTGTTCTTGCTTTGCACAAAAAGGCTGACAGGAATAATAGGCAGGGCTAGCGTTTTGTTGCCCGGGGTGTGGTATTAAGGCAGAGGCAGCAATCTCTTAGGGCAGGTAGGTTATCTTGGAAGATGGCTTCTTGAGCACTTTAAACTCCACACCAGCTTCTTTGAAGAGGTCTATAAAGGAATCGTCGGCGTATTTACCGAAGGTGACGAAGCGATTTATTTTGGCGTTGACCAGCATCTTGGCACAGAGGATACATGGTGTGTGGGTGACATAGATGGTGGCACCTTCAAGACTGACCCCGTGAAGAGAGGCTTGGATGATGACATTCTGCTCGGCATGGATGCCGCGGCATATCTCTTGCCTTGTTCCAGAGGGTATATTGAGCTCATCTCTGAGGCAGCCAAGCTCCAGACAGTCTTTAAGTCCAGAAGCGGCACCATTGTAGCCAGTGGCTAATATATGTTTGTCTTTTACAGCTACAGCACCGACATGATGCCGGCGGCAGGTAGAGCGTTCGGCTACAACGGAAGCAATTTTGAGAAAGTATTTGTCAACATCTAACCTTTTTATTCGTTTTCGCTTCATCTCAACACTGCCAGAACCTTCTTTGTTTCTTTTTCCAGGTCTGCTAAGGAAGACTCATTTATTATGGTGAAGTCCGCCATAGCAATAGGTCCACCTTTATCGGTGTTTTCTATCTCGGCAATATCCCGGCTGATGGCTTCTTCTCTGGTTAAAGGTCGGACTAACCTTTTTGTCAACCGCTGATATCTTGTTTCAGGGGATGCCCAGACCGCGACCACGGTGAAGTTAGCACCGTAGCGACTCTTTAAGAATGTATATTCCTCCCAGGAGTAGAGACCGTCCACGACAACATCTCCCGATTTCAGCAAGGAATCAATCTTAGGCAGATTTAATTTGGCATAAGCTGCCATGCCATATTCCTTTCTTAGCTGCTGCCGGATATGGCATTCATTTGTCTCGTTTAGTTCTAAACCTCTCCTTTTGACTTCTTCGTCAGTAATATCACCGAATCTTACCTTCTTAAAGCCATTTTTCTCAAATATCTTAGTCACCTCTGATTTACCTGAGCCTACCATACCTACAATGGATACTATTTTCATTGTTAGTTTATCTCTTGGGAGTTTGTTCAGGCTATAAGGCATAAATTACACCATCATTAAGCCAAAGTGTCAATGGCGACTCCACCATAATTCTTGGATATTGTGACATGCTGTCAACAAACCTGAGTCCCTTGACAAAATTGGCAGACTTTCAGATGTTGGAACCGTTAAGTAGTGACAGCCGGTGATGTGTTCTATTTCTAAGTCTGAAATAGGGAATCAGTCAGGCTTTTTGAGGTCAGGTCTGACCTTGATGACATCAGGGTTCACCAAGTTTTTGGGTAAGTATCCTTTGAAGACACGGAGGATTTCTTCGGCTACCTTCTCTCCCAATACTCGGGAGGCACGGTCAGAGTACCAGGCAGTATGGGGAGTGATAATCATGTTGCCCATCTTCAAGAGGGGGTTATCAGGTTTTGGTGGCTCTTGTGCCATAACATCGAAGGCAGCAACGGCAATCTTGCCGCTTTGCAGTGCTTCAATTAGGGCTTCTTCATTTACTACGGCAGCTCGGGCGGTGTTAATCAATATGGCTGTTGGTTTCATCTTGGCAAATTCCCGCTTTGAGATAAGGTCTCGAGTATCATCTGTGAGAGGAGCATGGATGGAAATAAAATCAGAGGAAGTAATAAGTTCGTCCAGGCTGACCAGTTTGACACCATGCTGAGCACCAACTTCATCAGGGATATATGGGTCAGTGGCTTGCACTTTCATACCAAAGCTTTTAGCCCTTATGGCTACCTCCCGGGCGATTCTGCCGAAGCCTACCAGACCTAAAGTACAGTCTTTCAGTGCTGGAATAGGTTCGAGTTGTTTGAAATCCCCAAGCCAGTGCCCATCTCTGACATGTTCTCTGCCGGGAATAACTTTTCGGACGGCACATAGGAGTAAAGTCATGGCATGGTCAGCTACTTCCTCGACACAATAATCGGGTACATTGGCTACTGGTATGCCCTTGGCTGCTGCTGCTTTAGTATCTACGATATCATAACCTATGCCGCGACGCACGATAATCTGGCATTTCTTTAGAGTGTTGATTACTTTGGCTGTCATCGGAGTAAGCACTGAGACGATGCCATCGGCATCCTGGGTGAACTCTATTAGCTCGTTCTCAGTCTTGCAGTCACCATAGATGAGGGGAATTCCATGGGCTTTAAAGACAAGCTCTTCCGGGGTCACTGGCTTCATAGTGTCGGTTATGACCACTTTGTACATTTCTACTATCTCCTATACATTTCTAAGAAGAGCAAATAATCTGGAAAAGGATAGCGTTACTGCTGGTTATTTGTCAACGCTGTGTAGACTTAAATAGCAGATTTGAAGTAATTATGTTATTATGGCTCTATCTTTTTATAGGAGGTGAGGGCAAATGATGTGGTTCTGGCCCAACTGGGGTTGGTGGGGGATGGGTCTGGGTATGCTGCTGATGATTGTCTTCTGGGGTGGGCTCATTGCTCTGGTAACCTGGATTATATTCAGGTTGGTGCGCTCAGGACAACAGCCTTCATCCCAAACACCTCTGGATATTGCTAAAGCTCGCTATGCCAAGGGTGAGATTAGCAAGGAAGAATTTGAGCAAATCAAGAAGGACTTGGGCTAAAAGCTTTACCCAAAACTGGTTTAATGCTATAGTTTCCCCTTCATGAGTTTCGAACAGAAAGTAATTCAGTCGGGCACTGTTACCACTCCGAAAGGATTCCTGGCTGGGGCTACTTGTGCCGGGATAAAGAGTCAGGACAAGCTTGACTTAGGTCTTCTTTACTCTGAAGTCTCCTGTGTAGCTGTTGGTCTATTTACCACAAACAAGATTAAGTCGGCTCCAGTCATTCTATCTCAGAAGCATTTGGAGAACAATAAGGCTCAGGCTATTGTGGTGAACTCGGGCTGTGCCAACGCCTGTACTGGGGAACGAGGAATAGGGGATGCCAGGGAGATAACAAATCTCACCGTCGGAAAGCTAAGCATCTTGCCTGAGGATGTCCTGATAGCCAGCACTGGCGTGATTGGTGTCCCTTTGCCTATGGAAAAGGTGAGGGTTGGTATTATGAAGATTACGCTCTCCAAAGAAGGTGGTCATGAATTAGCTAAAGCCATGATGACTACCGATACTTTTCCTAAGGAAATAGCTATATCGGTGAGAGCCGACTCTGAGCAGGTTATTATTGGTGGCGTAGCAAAAGGGTCAGGGATGGTACATCCAGATCTGGCGACGATGCTGTGTTTTTTGACCACTGATGCTGATGTGGAGGCTGATTTTCTACACTCAGCATTGCAGAGAGCTGTAGCTACATCTTTTAACATGGTTACAGTGGATGGTGACACCAGTCCCAGTGATTCGGTGTTTCTTCTGGCTAATGGTCTGGTGAGAAACCAGAAGATAGGCTTTAACAGTGGGGAGGCTTTTCAGGCAGCTTTGAATGAAGTCTGCCTATATCTGGCTAAGTCTGTAGCTCGGGATGGCGAAGGAGCAACCAAGCTTATGGAGGTGATGGTTGAAGGGGCGGTGAATGAGACTGAAGCCCGCCAAGCAGCTCGTAACATAGCCAGCTCATCTTTGGTGAAGGCAGCTATCCATGGTAGTGACCCTAACTGGGGGAGGGTTGTAGCCGTGGTAGGTCGGAGCGGAATAGAAATGAATGAGTCAAAGATGGACCTCTACTTGAATCAGATGTGTCTTATGAAGTCAGGAAACCCGGTTTCATTTGATAAAGGGGCTTTAAGGAGAAGCCTAGATAAAAAAGAAGTATATATCAGAGTATGTCTTAATATTGGAGAAGGTAAAGCTACAGCTTGGGGATGTGACCTTTCTGAAGAATATGTTACCATTAACAGCACTTATACTACTTGAATTTAGGAACTGAAGTTCAGCAACAAGAGATGAAACCAGAAGGTAAGATTATCGTTATCAAAATTGGCGGTAGCACCCTGGGCGGTACCGATACTACCATAGAAGATTTGGTTACCCTTCAGAAGAAGAAGGTATCTATGGTGGTAGCCCATGGAGGTGCGCAGGTAGTCACGGACTGGCTAGGTCGTTTAGGCATATCGACCAGTTTTGTAGGTGGTTTGAGGGTGACTGACAAACAATCATTGGAAGTGGTTACTGCAGTGCTTGCCGGTCTGGTCAACAAGGAATTAGTGGCGGCAATAGAGGTTTTAGGCGGTAAAGCTATAGGTATGTGTGGTGTTGATGGCGGACTGACGGAAGCAGAAATAAAGAGACCAGAGTTAGGATTGGCTGGTGAGGTAACAAAGGTTAATGTTAATCTTCTGAGAGCATTGCTTAAGGCTGGCTATATCCCAATAATAGCACCGATAAGTCTTGGCACTGCTAATGAGATGGAGAAAGGAATAAAGTCGGTTAATGTTAATGCCGACAATGTTGCCAGTGAGATTGCCGTTGCCTTAAAGGCTCAAAAGCTAATTTTTCTGACAGATGTCAATGGCATTCACGATAGCTCTGGTAAGGTGATTTCTCATCTGACAACACAGACAATGGAGCAACTAAACTCCTCTGGTGCTACCTCAGGAGGGATGACAGTAAAAGTAGAAGCCTGCCTCAGGGCATTAGCAAAAGTACCTGTGGTGCGAATTATTGATGGTCGGGCGCCTCATATTCTGTTGAGAGAGATGGAAGGTAAGGGAATGGGCACTACCATTACTAAAGGATAGAAAGATGGATCATTGGCAGGAACTTGAGCAAAAGCTGTACATGAGGACTTTTGAGCGTTTGCCAGTGACTTTGGTCCGGGGTAAAGGAGCTCTCGCTTGGGACGAAAAGGGAAAGGAATACCTTGACTTTGTAGGTGGTTGGGCAGTGAACAGTCTGGGGCATTGTCATCCGGTGATGGTTATGGCTTTAAAAAGGCAGGCGGAGACTTTGACTCAAGTGTCCAATCAATTCTACACTATCCCTCAAGTGGAATTGGCTGAGGTTTTGGTAAAGAACAGCTGTTTGGATAGAGTTTTCTTCTGCAATAGTGGAGCGGAAGCTAACGAGGGAGCAGTGAAGCTGGCTCGGAGATACGGAAAACTCTCTCTTAAAGGAGCCTATGAAATCATATCCGCTCATGGCTCCTTTCACGGGCGGACTTTAGCCATGGTGGCGGCTACTGGTCAGCCCAAGTTTCAGGAGCCTTTCCTACCTCTACCTGATGGTTTTGTGAGCGTAGGCTATAATGACATCGAAGCTCTTAAGAAGGCAACTAATGATAAGACCTGTGCGGTAATGTTGGAACCTATTCAAGGGGAGGGTGGGGTTAATATTGCTGATAGCGATTATTTAAAAGCAGTACGCGCCTGGTGTGATGAGAGAGGTATTCTTTTTATCCTCGACGAAATCCAGACGGGTATCGGTCGAACAGGGACACTTTTTGCCTATGAGCAATATGATGTTGAACCCGATATAATGACTTTAGCCAAGGGCTTGGGTAGTGGGGTACCCATTGGGGCTATATTAGCCAAAGAGGAGATCTCTATTTTCACCCCGGGGGAACATGGCTCTACATTTGGAGGTAACCCGTTGGTTTGTGCTGTAGCTCTGGCTACGACGAGATTTATTATTGAGAATAAGATACCTGATAAGGTCAAGCGGATAGGAAGTTACCTTATGAACAGGTTAAATGGGCTTAAGTCCCAGTTCGATTTTATTACTGAGGTAAGGGGACGAGGACTTTTGGTGGCTTTAGAGTTTTCCAGGGATATAGCTGAGAAAGTAGTATTAGCTTGCTTAAGTAAAGGGCTGCTTGTGAATCAAGTGAAGCCCAATGCTTTACGCTTTATGCCGCCCCTTATCGTTGAAGAAAAAGAAGTTGACCGAGCTGTCAACATTTTGTCTCAAGCTTTGAATGAATAGTCCGAAAGGAGACCATAATGGCAGAAAAGGTAGTCTTAGCTTATAGCGGTGGTCTGGATACCTCTGTAGCTATAAAATGGTTGATGGAGAAGTATGGGATGGAAGTGATAACAGTCACTGCTGATATTGGCGGTGTCCGTGACCTGCCAGCAATCCGTGATAAAGCCTTGAAGGCTGGAGCGATAAAAGCCTTTGTTAGTGATGGGAAAGAGCTTTTTCTTAAGTCTTTTGTTTTTCCGGCGCTTCAAGCTGATGCTATTTACGAAGGACAATATCCTTTGTCTACAGCTTTAGCTCGTCCTCTTATTGTACAAATCATGGTTGAGGTAGCTAAAAAGGAGGGGGCTACAGCTGTGGCTCACGGTTCTACGGGTAAGGGCAATGACCAAGTCCGATTTGATGTTAGTGTGACTGCATTAGCTCCAGAACTTAAGATTGTAGCTCCAGCTCGAGAATGGAGGATGACCCGAGAAGAGACTGTCAAATATGCCAATAAGCATGGCATTCCGGTACCGATAACGATGGACAGTCCTTATTCTATTGATGAGAATCTCTGGGGGAGGAGTATTGAGTGTGGTATCCTGGAAGATCCGTGGGTGGAACCTCCAGAAGAAGTCTTTGCCTGGACAAAGCCAATCAAAGAGACTCCGGATAAACCAGAATACTTGGAGATTGGCTTTGAGCAAGGTATTCCAGTGAGTCTCAACGGAAATAAATTGGAGGCAGTTAGCTTAGTGCAGCAGCTAAATCAGATAGCTGGCAATCATGGCGTGGGTAGGATTGACCATCTGGAGAACAGGTTGGTTGGTATAAAGTCAAGGGAAATTTATGAAGCCCCAGCAGCCACAGTTTTGTTTAAGGCTCATCAAGCACTTGAAGCTGTGACACTATCTCGGCTACAGCTTCGCTTCAAAGAAAAGGTAAGTATTGAATATGCTGATCTTATCTACAACGGGCTGTGGTTCAGTGCTTTACGGGATGACCTCGCTGCCTATGTAAGTAGTTGCCAGAGATTCGTCACTGGAACTGTGAGAGTGAAGTTATTCAAAGGAAATTGTTTAGTAGTAGGCAGAAGGTCTCCTTATTCGCTTTACAGTTACAGCCTAGCTACTTATGACAAAGGGGATGTTTTTGACCAAAGTGCCTCTCTTGGTTTCATTCATATTTGGGGACTACCGGTAAAAATACAGGCACAAGTACAGTCTAAAAGTCAGGAGAAGTAAAAGAAAGAGAAATAGATGGCTAAGAAGAAAATTTCGGGTGGAAAACTCAATCCCTTGGCAGAGGCATACACTGCCTCAATATCTTTTGACCAGCGGCTGTATCGGCATGACATTGCTGGTAGTATTGTCCATGCCAAGATGTTGGCTAAGCAGAGGATAATTACTGAAGCAGAAGCGGAAAACATTGTTAAAGGGCTTGTCGCTATTCAGAAGGAAATTGAACATGGTAGATTCCCTTTTAAGGCTGAATTAGAAGATATCCATATGAATATTGAAAACCGGCTATTTGAAAAAATAGGTGATGTTGCCGGCAAGTTGCACACGGCTCGTTCACGAAATGACCAGATAGCTCTGGACTTGCATCTTTTTGTCAAGGAAGTCATTCAGGAGACTATTATTAGGCTTAAGAATTTGCAGCGGGCTTTACTAAATTTTGCCGAAGCCAACAAGGGTGTAATTATGCCCGGCTATACTCACCTGCAACGAGCCCAGCCTATCCTTTTAGCTCATCATATGCTTGCCTATTTTGAGATGTTCCAACGGGATATAGAAAGGTTTAGTGACTGTTTGAAGCGTGTTGATGTTATGCCTTTGGGTAGTGGCGCCTTGGCTGGAGTCCCTTATCCTATTGATCGGGACTTTGTAGCTCGCGAATTAGGTTTTGCCAAAATGAGCACTAATAGTATGGATGCGGTGGCGGATAGGGATTTTGTAATTGAATATCAAGCAGCTGCATCTGTAACCATGATGCACCTTTCCCGGTTAGCTGAAGAAATTGTTCTTTGGTCCTCAGACGAATTTCGTTTCATAGAAATTGAGGATGCTTTTGTCACTGGCAGTAGTATTATGCCCCAGAAGAAGAACCCGGATGTGGCTGAGTTAGCCAGAGGCAAAACGGGTCGTGTCTATGGCAATCTAATGAGCATTCTGGTGGCTATGAAAGCTTTGCCGTTGACTTACAACCGGGATATGCAAGAAGACAAGGAAGGGCTTTTTGACACTGTAGATACCTTGCTCTCCAGCTTGGACGTATTTTCTGGAATGATACGAACTATGAAAGTCAACAGTGAACGAACCTGTGAAGCTGCCGAGTCAGGCTACATACTGGCTACTGACTTGGCTGACTATCTGGTTAAGAAGGGGCTTTCCTTTCGTGAAGCGCATAGGATTGTAGGTAGAATAGTAAAGTATGCTGCTGATAAGGGTAAAGGTTTTCATCAGCTGAGTATGAGAGAATACCAGAACTTTTCCCCTCTGTTTTCTAAAGGTGTGTATGCTATCACTGTAGAGAAATCTGTAATTTCCCGAAAAGTTGTTGGTGGGACGGCACCAATACAGGTGAAGAAGGCGCTCCGGCGGGCGAGGGAACTCTTAGGAGATTGAAATGAAAGCCCGGCAGGTAAAATTGGCTCCGTCAATCCTTTCTGCCGATTTCAGCCGCCTTGGTGAGCAAGTTGTTGAATTGACCAAAGCCGGGGCTGATTATATCCATGTTGACGTCATGGATGGGCATTTTGTCCCAAACATCACCATAGGAGCGCCGGTAGTAGCATCTATTCGCCGCTGGACTAATTTACCTCTGGATGTTCATCTGATGATTGAATACCCAGAGAGATTTATTGCTCAATTTGCTGAAGCTGGTGCCGACATCATTACTGTTCATGTAGAAGCCTGTCAGCACCTTCACCGGGTGGTCCAGGAAATAAAGGATAGGAAAATCAAGGTGGGAGTCTCCGTTAACCCAGCTACCTCTTTGGACTTAATGAATGAGATTTTGGATTCAGTAGATTTAGCTTTAGTTATGACAGTCAACCCTGGTTTTGGTGGGCAGGCTTTTATACCGCAGATGTTGAACAAAATAAAGCGTCTCAGGCAGGAATTGGATGAACGAGGGTTGAGTGTGGAATTGGAAGTAGATGGTGGAATTACTGCTGAGTTAGCTGCGGAAGTAGTCAACGCTGGCGCCAGAGTTTTGGTAGCTGGTGCTGCTATATTCAATACTGGCAGAAGTATTACTGAGGCTTTACAAAGGATTAAGCAAGCAGTTGGCTCAGGTAGCTAACTTATGCTGGGTACGCAGACATCTGGTACATAGGTTCACTTTTTGAGGTTTACCATCTATGGTGATAGTAGCTGGGTGGATATTGGGTAGCCAGCGCCGTTTGGTATGCCGCTTGGAATGACTTACACTATGACCATATTGCACGGTCTTTCCACAAAGGTCGCATCTTATAGCCAAGTTTGAGTCCTCTTTACCATAAAAGTAATTTGTTGTAAGATGCTATTCATAATAGCACAATTTGGGTAGGTAAGGCAAAGACTATGAAGCAATTAGCTGTAGCTACAGGGCAGGATTTGAGGGAAATGTTTTCTGCCGGAGCTGCCTGGCTTGAGAAAGGTGCTCCCGATATTGACGCCATAAATGTCTTCCCGGTCCCCGATGGCGATACCGGGACGAATATGGTTCTTACAATGCGTTCAACCATGGAGGAAGCATTCCGAGCCCCTGACCGAAGCGCTTCGGCAGTAATCAAGGCTATGGCTTATGGGGCTTTGATGGGAGCTCGTGGTAATTCGGGAGTCATTTTGTCCCAGATTCTGCGGGGTTTAGCTAAAGGACTTGAGGGGAAGGAGTCTTTTACGGCTAATGACTTAGCTCAGGCATTAACGGTAGCATCTCAAACTGCGTATGCCGGCCTATCGCGACCGGTAGAAGGTACTATTTTAACGGTAATCCGTGATGTGGCTAAAGCTGCTGAGGCAGCAGCTAAAGAGAACCCCGAAGACTTAGCAGCAGTTGTTGAAGCTTTGGTCAATGCCGCTAAAGAATCGGTTGCCGAGACACCTTTGTTATTGCCTGTGTTACGGGAAGCTGGAGTGGTAGATGCTGGTGGGCAGGGCTTGTACAACCTGTTGGAAGGCGTGTCACGTTATCTCAAAGGAGAGACGGACGCCACGCCTTTCCGCAAGCCACAAATAATTGCCTCTACTGTACCTTTAATCCCTAAAGTAATTAGTCTTACCGCTGAGGTGGAAGAACCTTATGGCTATTGCACCGAATTCTTAATCGAGGGACAAAGACTTAACCCGGATAGGATTCGAAAAAGGCTGGAAGTAAAAGGACAGTCCCTTATCGTGGTCGGCGATGAATCAAATGTGCGTGTGCATATCCATACTTTCGATCCCGGCGTTGTACTCCGTTATGCTACCTCATTGGGAGTTTTGCATCAGGTTAAAGTCCAGAATATGGATGACCAACACCGGGAGTATCTCGAAATGCAGAAGGAAAGATTACCCACAATAGACATTGCTGTAGTAGCTGTGGCTTTGGGTGAAGGTATGAAAGAAGTTTTTCGCAGCTTGGGGGTTGCTGCGGTAGTTTCCGGGGGGCAGACTATGAACCCCAGTGTTAGAGAATTGCTGCAGGCTGTGGAGTCAGTACCTTCAAACAAAGTCATTCTTTTGCCTAACAACAAAAATATAATTCTTACCGCCTCTCAAGTTGGGCCCTTAACATCTAAACAAGTAACGGTAGTGCCCACCAAGACTATGCCTCAAGGAATTGCCGCTCTTCTTTCTTTTGGGTATGAAAAAGCGTTGGAAGAAAACGCTCAGACCATGAGTGAGGCAACAGCAGCAATAAAGACAGTAGAAGTTACCAGAGCTGTAAGGACTACACAAATAAGAGGTTTATCTATAAAGAAAGGGCAATTTATTGCTGTTGTTGATGATGAAGATTTAGTTGCTGCTGGTGATGACATGGCTGCGGTTATTTTCCAAGCTCTTGATAAAGTGGGAATGGAAACGATTGAGGTGATGACTCTTTATTATGGTGCTGGGACTAAACCAGAGGATGCTGAGGCTATAGCCCAGGAAATTGGCAATAAATATCCTGGCAAGCAGATGGAGTTAATCAGTGGTGGTCAACCCCACTATGACTTCATAATTTCATTGGAGTGAGTCCTTGGTCAAGATTGTTACTGATAGTGTCTCCGATTTACCTCCTCAGTTAGCAAAAGAGCTGGGGATTGCAGTGGTGCCTCTGTATCTCCATTTCGGTACTGAGTCTTATCGAGACAATGTAGACCTGACTACTGAAGAATTCTATGATAAGTTAGCCAAGAGCCGTATATTTCCGGCGACTTCAGCAGCAGGGCCGGGCATCTGGGTTGAGGTTTTCACCAGATTGGCTACGGAAACCAGTGAAATTTTAGTTGTTACTGCTGGCAGTAGGCTCAGTGCTTCTTACGAGTCAGCTCTTCAGGCAAAGACTATGGTGAAGACTGATTGCCGGATTGAAGTAGTCGATTCTACGTCTGGGATTGGGGGTGAAATGCTTTTAGTGCTTTTGGCAAGCAAATTGGCTCGAAAAGGAGCCAATTTGGAGGAAGTGAGCAATAGTGTGAAAAAAGCTGCCCCCGGAGTTCATGTACTTGTATCTTTTGATACGCTGGAATATCTAAGGCGGGGTGGGCGTATTGGTCGAGCTCAAGCTCTGTTGGGAAGTCTGCTAAGAGTGAATCCTCTTATTGGTTTGAAAAATGGAGAAGTTTATCCTTACGGTAGAGCCCGCAATCGAGCGCAAGCTATGGATTTCTTGGTAAATTTTGTTAAGGGGTTTCCCCGTATAGATAGTATAGCTGTTGAAGATGCTACCACTCCTGATGAACGGGAGGTCTTAGCTCAGAAGCTTAAACAAATAGTCCCTGAAGAACGAATTTACCAGACTAAAGTCAGTCCGGCAGTGGGTGCCCATGTCGGACCTCATGCTCTGGGGGTGTCGGTTCTTGAAGCCATAGAGTAGATGGGGTCCGACTTTAGGTATTCTGCCAGTCCCGGAGCTTTAGCTTTGGTTTTTAGAGAGACGACTGACCTGCAGTCCCCAAAACTAAGCTGGAATTTAGCTTCCAAAAACTGGTCTTGCCATGAGTATTGAATCTTTGCGAGCTATACTCCAATTAGAGCATAAGAGAGATTATGCAGACACAGCAGTAATTGGTGGTCTGGATAAATACCTTCACAAATGGGCAAGACCGATTGAGGAACAAATAAGTAGCCCTCATCTACTTGCTCGCTTCAAAGAACTCAGGTTAGTGAAATCGAATTACAAAGGCTGGGACAAAGAAAAGAGACGGAAATGGGTAGCACAAGTTCTCAATCTACTGGCGGAACTCAATAATTCGAAGAAACAAAAAGTAGCTCAGCTTCTTAAGCCTTCTTTAGCTGCAGACAAACCTGTGGCTGTTGCTAAAGTTCGCGTGCCTAGTATTGGTAGTTTGGATTCACCGCTGACTGTGGTCAGGGGCATTACTCCAAAATTGGCTAACAAATTAGTCAAACTTGGTGTACAAACAGTGCGGGACTTGCTCTATTTCTTCCCCAGGCGTCATCTGGACTACAGTCAAAGAAAACCTATTGTTGAGCTTAAGGAAGGGGAAGACCAGACTATTTTGGGTATAATCTGGGAAGCTCATGTAGCTCTTCTAGGGAACCGGCGAGGCACTGAGGCAGTGATTGGCGATGAAACAGGGAATGTCAGGGCGGTGTGGTTCAATCAACCCTACTTAGCCAAGAGTTTGCCCACTAATGCGAAGGTAGTCCTTAGTGGCAAAGTGAGCATCTTTAAAAATCAACGAGTTTTCGAATCTCCGGAATGGGAACTGGTTAAAGAACAAGAATTAATCCATACTGGGCGTTTAGTTCCCGTCTACCCTTTGACTCAGGGGCTGTATCAACGGCAGCTGAGGAAATTGATTAAGGGAGTGATTGATAATTGGGTGGGGGCGGTAACCGACTTTTTGCCTCTGGAAACGAAGCGCAAATGTGAGCTTTTAGACCTGCCTCAGGCAATCGTCCAGGCTCATTATCCCGATGACCAGTCTACGAAGAGCAAAGCAAGAGAACGTTTAGCTTTTGATGAACTATTCCTTCTTCAATTGGGCGTGTTATCGAAAAAACGAGATTGGGAAGAAAGCCAGCCGGGTAAGGTTCTAATTGTAGATTGGCAGCTTGTCAATAAATTCCATAATAGTTTGCTATTTGCTTTAACTTCAGCCCAAAAGCGAGTGACTAAGGAGATTTTAGCTGACCTGGCACGACCGAAAGCCATGTCAAAGTTGCTTCAGGGCGAGGTAGGAAGTGGAAAAACAGTGGTTGCTACCACTGCATTGCTGGTTGCGGCTGCCGATGGTTGTCAATCAGCTTTAATGGCGCCGACCGAGATTTTGGCTGAACAGCATTTTCACAATATCTGTCAGCTTTTTGAAAAAATCAGTGACCGAAAGCAAGAAACAAAAACTTTATCTTCTTACTACGGAATTCTGTCTAAACCTATTACCATCTCCCTGCTTGTAGGTTCCCTCCCTGAAAAAGAGAAAGATGACATGCGAAGTCGAATCAGTCAGGGTGAGGTAAACGTTGTTATCGGGACTCATGCTCTTATTCAGGAAGGCGTGGAATTCTCATCTTTAGCTCTGGCAGTAATAGATGAACAGCACCGTTTTGGTGTTTTGCAGCGTTCCGCTTTGCGTCAAAAAGGGTTCAATCCTCATGTATTGGTAATGACTGCCACCCCTATTCCCAGAACTTTAGCCCTGACATTTTATGGTGATTTAGACCTTTCGGTGATTGATGAGTTGCCACCGGGACGTCAGATTGTTAAGACAAGGTGGCTTGAGCCTGGATATAGGGAACGTGCTTATGAATTCGTCAGACGTGAAGTCACCGCGGGACGGCAAGCTTTTATCATTTGTCCTCTTATCGAAGAGTCAGAGAATATAGAAGCTAAGGCAGCAATAGCCGAATATGAGAGGTTGTCTAAAGGGGTATTTCCCGATTTGAGGTTAGGTTTACTACACGGTCGAATGGCAGCGGTGGAAAAAGAAAAGGTCATGAGACATTTTCGAGATGGTTTCCTTGACATTTTGGTGTCCACGCCTGTAGTGGAAGTGGGTATTGATGTCCCTAATGCTACGGTGATGTTAGTGGAAGGTGCTGACCGTTTCGGACTTTCGCAGTTGCATCAATTCCGTGGTCGGGTTGGCAGAGAGAAAGAGCAGAGTTACTGCTTGCTTCTGGCTGAGAACCCATCTCCTGAAGGGAAAGAGCGATTAAGTCTGATGGAAAAAGTCAATGATGGGTTTGTTTTGGCTGAGGAAGACCTAAAAATGCGTGGTCCAGGTGAATTCTTTGGTACCAGGCAGAGCGGTCTTCCCAACCTTCGTATGGCACGTTTGTCAGATGTCCCACTTCTTGAAATGGCACGTAGAGAAGCCGTGCATCTTTTTGAGAAAGACCCTCGACTTGAATCTTTTGAACATCGCCTTTTAGTTCAAGAACTGGCTCGAGTATGGGAAACTGGCGGAGAGTGGAGCTAATATTAGAGAATAGCTATAATATAGGGAAAATTAGGGAAGGAGAAAGATATGCCAAGGTGTGTCAGAACTAAAAAGACCACTGCCAAAGAAGTGAGCAAGAAAGCAACAACTAAGAAGGCGACTACAAAGAAATAAAGTGCTTAGACAGAAACTGACTGAAATATTAGAAAAGGCGGTAGTAGAAGCCCAGCAAAAGGGAGTTGTTGTCTCTTCAACATTACCTGAGGTGACTGTAGAGCATCCACAGAATCCGGAGCACGGTGATTATGCTTCGAGCTTGCCTCTGAAACTGGCTCGAAGTGTCGGGGTGAGTCCTTTAGCCCTCGCCAACAAGATTGTTGAGTTCATACCACCAGTTGTTGAAGTGGATGAAATTCGAGTAGCACCTCCAGGCTTTATTAATTTTAGTTTGAGGAGAGAATGGCTCACATCTCAGGTGGATTCTATTCTGGAAGCAGGTAGCAATTATGGTGCCATTGATTTAGGTAAAGGCTCTCGTTTACAGATTGAATTCGTTAGTGTTAACCCTACTGGTCCTCTTCATGTTGGACATGGTCGTGGTGCTGTCCTTGGTAGCACCTTAGCCAATGTGCTGAGCATGGCTGGCTATGCTGTCGAACGGGAATATTACATCAATGACATGGGTAGCCAGATTGAGTCTCTTAGCCATTCCCTTTATGCTCGTTATCAGCAATGTCTTGGAGTGAAGACGGAATTACCTGCTGACGGTTACTCTGGCAGCTACGTGATTGGATTAGCTAAAGGAATCATCAATAAGGAAGGTGACCGATTTTTGGCTATACCTGAAGAGGAAGCCGTTCAGCAATTAGGAGAGATAGGACTCGGTGAGATGATAAAAAATTTCAAGCAAGATTTAGAGCTATTGGGTGTTAACTTTGATGTCTGGTTTAGCGAACGGAGTCTATACCAAGGTGGTCAGTATGATAAGGTTATGGCATTGCTTCGGAGAAATAGCTACATAACTGAGAAAGAAGGTGCTGTGTGGTTTGTATCGAGTGCCTTGGGTGAAGATAAAGACAATGTATTAATCCGCAGTGACGGTTCCCCCACTTATTTTGCCTCTGATATTGCTTATCATTATAACAAGTTCCTTGAGCGTCATTTTGACATAGTAATCAATATCTGGGGTGCTGATCACCAAGGGCACGTGTCACGCATGAAGGCAGTTACAAATGCTCTTGGAGTGAACCCTGAGGGATTGAGAATAATAATTTGTCAAATGGTGACATTGCGTCGTGGTAGCAAGATAGTGAAAGTGTCTAAGCGTAGTGGTGATATTGTCACTTTAGCGGAAGTCATTGGCGAGGTAGGAAAGAATGCTTGCCGCTTTTTCTTCCTTAGTCGTTCTGCTGATAGCCAAATGGATTTTGACCTTGAGCTTGCTAAAAAGCAATCAACGGATAACCCAGTTTACTATGTGCAGTATGCTCATGCTCGAATTGCCAGCATTCTCCGATTAGCCAAGGAAAGACAGATTGATTATAGTCAGGGCGACGTTTCCTTACTTATTACACAACCGGAGCTAACTTTAATACGAAAGATGACCTTGTTACCGGAAATTGTGGAGACAGTAGCTAAGACTCTGGAACCCCATCATCTTCCTTACTATGCCCAAGACTTGGCTACTGATTTTCACAGCTTCTATAAACACTGTCGAGTTATATCAAAAAATTCGGCTTTGACTCAGGCACGGCTTAAACTGGTGAAAGCCGCCCAGATTGTTTTAGCTAACACACTTTATTTAATGGGAATAACAGCGCCGGAGCGAATGTAGATATGGTGAAACAGCGAGTTTTTTCAGGTGCCAGACCAACTGGTAGACAGCATGTAGGCAATTACTTAGGAGCTATCCAAAATTATGTTAGTCTCCAAGAGGACTACGATTGCATCTATTGTATAGTGGACATCCATTCTCTGACTACCCTTGAAGACACAACTCAACTTAAAGAAAACATTTATGAAATGATGCTTGACTGGTTAGCTGCGGGTCTTGACCCTAAAAATAGCATTCTCTTTGTTCAGTCTCATGTTCCTGAAGTGATGGAACTTCACACTTTGCTTAGTATGATAACTCCGTTAGGTTGGTTGTTGAGGGTACCTACTTTTAAAGAAAAGGCACGCATGCAGCCCCATAACGTTAACTATGGATTGGTGGGCTATCCAGTGTTAATGACGGCAGATATTATTCTCTACAAAGCGGAGGTTGTACCGGTGGGAGAGGATCAGTTGCCTCACTTGGAGTTGGCACGAGAAGTAGCTCGTCGCTTTAATTCTACCTTTGGTCATACTTTTCCTGAACCTCAACCTAAACTTACCTCCTTTCCGTTAGTTATTGGTTTAGATGGTGTTCAAAAGATGGGCAAGAGCTACGATAACCAGATTGAATTGGCAGCTACACCTAAGGAAACCATAGAACGAGTGATGATAGCAGTTACTGACCCAGCACGGCGTTATCGCTCTGACCCGGGACATCCTGAGGTCTGCAATGTCTTTCGGCTTCACAATTTTTTTAACCCACAGCAGGTAGATGAAATTGCTAACCAATGTCGCTCTGCTAACATTGGTTGTGTTGATTGTAAGGCTCTCCTTGCCGAGGGGATTAATTCCGTCCTGGCTTCCTTTCGGGAAAGACGAGCTTATCTGTCAGCCAAACCAAAGTATGTACTTGAAGTCTTAGCTGAAGGAGCTTATCGGGCTCAGGCTATCGCCAAGCAGACATTGGAAGAAGTTAAAGAAAAGATGGGACTCCTTAAGCGTCCCTCTCCTGAGCATGTCTGTGATTGATTTGCCTTTATCCCAAAGTGGCAAAACCGCCCTTCAGGTTGCTACTGAAGCTGCTAAAGCAGCCGGGCAAGTTTTATTGTCTAATTTTCATTCCCGTAAGAAAACTAAGTCTAAGGGTAGAGGCAATCTTGTTTCTGAGGTAGACTTTCTGTCTCAGGATACTATATTAAAGCTTCTAAGATATGAGTATCCGGACTTTGGTGTTGTTTCTGAAGAAACAGACTCACCTACTACTGTTTCCGGTTATACTTGGATAGTCGATCCACTGGATGGGACAAATAATTATGTTTTTGGTATTCCTTTCTTTTGTGTAAATGTGACCCTGGTCAAAGACAGTGGGATTCTTACTGGAGTTACATACGACCCAAGCCGAAATGAGCTTTTTTATGCCCAAAAAAATGAAGGGGCTTATCTCAATAACCGACGCATTCGTGTTTCTGATAAAGCCTTACTCAAGACTTCTTTGATTGGACTTGACCTGGGTTACGACACAGCTCGAGGTCGGGAATTACTTGACATAATTGCTAAACTGTTGCCCCATGTTCACGCTGTGCGGCTTATGGGTTCAGCGTCTTTAGGTTTGGCTTATGTTGCGTGTGGGCGTATTGACCTTTATCTTCACCGTTTTATTTTTCCTTGGGATATTGCCACTGGTATATTATTGGTTGTGGAAGCTGGTGGGGTAATTAATGACTGGCAGGGCAAGCCAGCCACTTTTGAAAGTCAGGGAGTTATTGCTGCTAATAAAACTCTTAATAATAACTTTGGCATAGAATTTCTTAGTAGAGTTATCGACCGGTTATGAAACATGTTTGACGAAACTTGTGGCGATGTTTTATGCAAGGGCTACCTTTTCTCAAGAACAGAATAGGGTATGGTCATCAACTTTAGGTTTTCGGACTGTATTTGCTTATGAATCTGCCCATTCTTTTCAGGGCTTCTTCGATATCGGCTAAAGAAGTAGCATAACAGCAGCGTATATAACCTTCACCGCATTGCCCAAAGGCTGAGCCAGGAACAACTGCTACCTTTTCTTCAAGCAGGAGTCTTTCAGCGAATTTTTGAGAAGTCATACCGGTGACCTTTATGGATGGAAAAGTATAGAAGGCGCCTTTGGGTTCGAAGCAGGTCAAACCGATGTCCTTTAATCCTTCAAGCATGAACCGACGCCGACGGTCATAGTCTCTTACCATTGCCTCAACTTCATTATCCGCGCTCTTCAAAGCTTCAATGGCTGCCATTTGTGCTGTTATCGGGGCACACAGCATAGTGTATTGATGAATTTTAGTCATGGCTTCAATAATTTCGTGATTGGCAGCAGCGTAGCCTATTCGCCACCCCGTCATGGCATAGGCTTTAGAGAAGCCACCAAGTAAGATAGTCCTATCTTTCATCCTGGGTAAACTGGCGAAACAAACATGGTCTACATCATAGACCAGCCGTCCATAAACCTCGTCTGAGATTACAATAAGGTCATACTTATCAGCGGTATTGGCAATTTGAGCTAACTCATCCTTAGGCATTACGGCGCCGGTTGGGTTAGCCGGGTAGCCAATTAGAATAGCTTTGGTGCGGGGGCTAATCCATTTTTCGATATCACCTGCCTTAATTTGAAAATTGCCCTGTTCAACGGTCGGCACCAGTACTGGTTTTCCTTCAGCCAGAAGCGTACAAGCCGGGTAAGCAACATAACAAGGGTCAGGCATGATGACTTCATCTCCAGGGTTGAGAAGGGCTCTCAGGGTAAGGTCAAGCCCTTCGCTAACACCAGTGGTGATGAGAAGTTCGGTGTTTGGGTCATAGCTTAAGTATTGGGATTCAAGGTGTTCTGCCAGCTTTTGGCGTAATTCTGGTAAGCCGTAGTTTGAAGTATACATGGTGTAGCCCTTTTCTAAAGAATAGATAGCTGCCTCTCGAATTTGCCAGGGCGTTACAAAATCTGGCTCACCTACTCCCAAGGAGATAACACCCTCCGTAGATGACAATAAATCGAAAAATTTTCTGATGCCTGAAGGTGAGACATTGTTCACACGGGTAGATAGAAACTGGTATGTAGATTTAATACGGTTAGATTTAACTGCTGACATAATCTCTTCTCTTTTGGGAAGAGTAATAGATATGGTTAAAGGACAATTAAGGGGTGATGGGGAGGCGTTTCAACCCTCCTTTTTCTTCCAAAATTTCGCCGTCTTCCTTATATCTCTTGAGAAGGAAATACGTGGCTGTACCTTGTACTGTTTCTAAAGGAGCTAACTTTTCAGTGACAAAAGCAGCGATCTCTTGCATAGTCTTACCGACTACTAATACAGCTAAATCATAGGTACCTGAGACCAGGTAGACTGAGCGAGCTTGAGGAAAGCGGTAAATGCGTTCGGCTATGGCGTCAAAACCTACATTTCGTTGTGGAATAACCTTGACTTCAACTATAGCCCATACCTGTTCTTCCCCTAATTTGCTCCAGTTAATCATAGTTTTATACTTCAGGATAGTCCTATCGTTTTCGGCTTGCTTGATTGCCCTTTCTACCTCAGTAGCAGGGATTCCAGTCATTTTGGAAATTTGTGGTGGCGTGGCTCGGGCATTATTTTCTAAAATCTCAAAAATTCGTTTCATTTCACCCTCCTCTAAAGATTTAAGAATTAGACTAGCTCAATAATTAACCATTTGTCCTGTAAGTGATTATAGCAAAGCTCAAAGATTTTCCCATCCTCGGTATGAACTTTGAAAAACTTCTTGCCAGGCTCTTGCCACTCCCTCTCTACTTCGGAGACATAGTATTCTGTACCTTCCCGTAGAAAGGACATTGGTCTCTGAACAAAGGTATGTCCTGAATAGCATTTTACTCCATCTGTTATTGGCTTAGTCATCTCAGTTAATATTGTTAGACAGGAAATTATATAAGAGCTTTTAAAGAGGTGGTTTTCTTTTATGCCAGTCAGTAGCTTGCTCGTAGGCAAAAGCAATACGGAGTAAAGTCTCTTCGCTAAGTGGTTTACCCATAATTTGTATTCCTACTGGCAGATTATCGACAAACCCAGCCGGGATGGAAATAGTAGGGATACCAGCAATATTTACTGGAATGGTACAAACATCACTTAAGTACATTTGAAGAGGGTCTTCTATCTTCTCCCCTATTTTGAAGGGAACTGTTGGAGAAGTTAGTGTGACCAAGGCATCGTATTTTTCAAAGGCTTTGTCGAATTCCCACCTTATCAAAGTGCGCACTTTCTGAGCTTTGAGATAGTAGGCATCATAGTAGCCTGCAGACAGTGCATAAGTGCCTAACATTATTCGTCTCTTGACCTCAACTCCAAAACCGAATTGTTTTGTTTTTTCCATAGCTTCCCACATATTACTGGTTTCTTGGTAGGAGAACCCATATTTTACGCCATCGTAACGAGCCAGATTAGCAGAAGCCTCTGATGGAGCCAAAATGTAATAGACAGCCAAGGCATATTTGGTATAGGGCAAAGAGACCTCCCAGTCTATTTTGGCACCTAATTCCTGCAGTTTATTTATAGCTGATATTAGAATCGCTCTTACTTCTGCTTGCATTCCTTCAACAAAATATTCTTTGGGAATGCCAATACGCAAGTTTTTGATATCTGAGACTAAAGCTTTGGTATAGTCAGGAATGGGATAGGGAATCGAAGTTGAGTCCTTAGGGTCATACCCGGCGATGGTGTTTAGTACCAAAGCACAGTCTGTAACATCTTTAGTTATTGGTCCAATCTGGTCCAAAGAACTGGCAAAGGCAACTAATCCAAAGCGGCTCACTCTTCCATAAGTCGGTTTAAGCCCAACCACATTGCAGAATCCAGCTGGCTGACGGATGCTACCCCCAGTATCGGAACCAAGGGCATATAAGGTCTCGTCGGCAGCTACGGCAGTGGCTGAGCCGCCACTGCTGCCACCAGGGACACGAGCCAAGTCCCAAGGGTTTTTGGTAGGGAAAAAGGCAGAATTTTCTGTAGATGAACCCATGGCGAATTCATCCATATTCGTTTTGCCGATTATGACAGCCTTTACTGCCTTTAGTTTAGTTACTACTGTAGCGTCATAAGGCGGTAAGAAGTTCTCCAGTATTTTTGATGAACAAGTAGTCCTTAAGCCTTTGGTGCACATATTATCTTTAATCAGGGCTGGGATGCCGGTTAAGGGATGGATGTAGCCTTTCTTCATATATTTGTCAGCCTCTGCTGCCTGTCTTAAAGCTGATTCACTGTTAATAGTAACACAAGCGTGAAGCTTAGTTTCAACCTTATCCAAGCGCATCAACGTTGCCTTAGTCAACTCTAATGAAGATATTTTTCTTTCCTTGAGAAGTTGGTGTGCTTCGTGTGCGGTCAATTCACAGAGCTTACTCATGATTCTTCCAGAACTGCCCGAACCTTGAAGCAGTTATCTTCTTGGAGAGGGCTGTTGGCTAAAATCTCTTCGGGTGAATAGGAATCTTCAGTAATGTCTTCTCTGAAGACATTACTGAGGCTGATAACCTGAGTCGTTGGTGGGACATTGGTTGTATCCACTTGTTGGAGGATTTCAAAGTTTTCCAGAATATTAGATAGCTGGAGCTGAAACTTCTCAATTTCAGCCTCAGTTAAACCCAATCGAGCAAGCAGGGCAATGTGTTGTACTTGTTGTCGACTAAGTTTCATTATTCTTTGTTATGAAAAGTGGAAGGCATTATATCATTCGACTTATTTACTATCAATCTGGTTGCTTTGAACCGTGTTTATGAATAATCTCTTGCTTATATTTGAGTGGAAGGTTATAATCAACTACTATTTTGGCTCGAGGTAAATGAAAGTGCATCGCTATGGAGCTGAGAAGATTCGTAATGTGGCATTAATTTCTCACTCGGGAGCTGGCAAGACTTCCTTAGCTGAAGCCATGCTCTTTGCTTCAGGTGCTGTCAATCGGTTAGGTAGTGTTGGTGATGGCACTACCACCTCTGATTATGAGCCTGAGGAAATAAAGCGCCAAATTAGTATTAACTTATCCTTGCTTCCTTGTCAATGGAATGATACTAAGCTAAATCTTATTGATACTCCTGGTTATCCCGACTTTGTTGGTGAGGTAAAGGCAGGATTGAGAGTTAGTGAAAGTGCTGTCGTTGTGGTTTGTGCTGCTTCTGGTGTAGAAGTGGGTACAGAACAGGTTTGGAAATATGCTAATGAAGCTGCTCTTCCTTATTTGGTCTTCGTTAATAAGATGGATCGGGATAATGCTGATTTCTTTCGAACCCTTGATGAAATCCAATCCAAGTTTGGGAAAAAGTGTTTACCTATCCAGTTGCCTATAGGCTCCCAGAAGGATTTTGTAGGTGTAACTGATTTAGTGACGCTGAAGAGCTATGGAACTTCCTCGCAGGAAATGGAGACGCCATTGGCTCAATCGGAGCGTTGCAAGACACATCGTGAAAGGTTAGTGGAAGCGGTAGTTGAGGTAGATGATGAACTCATTACTAAGTATTTAGATGGAGAAGAGATAAGTACCGAAGAGTTGCATCGTACTATAAAGCAAGCAGTACTCCTAAGGAAAATTGTTCCGGTTCTTGCTGGCTCGGCTTTGCGTAATATAGGCATTACCTTGTTTTTGGATGCTATCATGAATTATTTGCCTACACATCAGGAGAAAGGACCGGTAGCAGCTATTAACCGGGCAACTGGTGCTAAAGAGGAAATAGACCCAAACTCAACAGCACCTTTAGCTGCCTTAGTTTTTAAAACCAGTGCTGACCCTTACATAGGTAAGCTCAACTATTTTCGAGTCTATTCCAGAGTAATTTCCAGTAATTCGCAGGTATGGAATGCCACCAAGAATAATATGGAACGCATTGGTCAACTGTTTGTTATTCGAGGTAAAACTCAAGAACCAGTACCTCAAGTTAGTGCTGGGGACATTGGGGCGGTAGCTAAATTGGCTTTAGCTACTACTGGTGACACATTTACCTCTCGCGAACGCCCACTCATACTTGCTCCAGTAGAATTCCCCAAACCAGTCCTGTCTATGGCTGTATATCCTAAATCGAAAGCCGATTTAGACAAAATGAGTACGGTATTACCAAGATTATGTGAGGAAGACCCAACCCTACAAGTACGGCGAGAAGTCGATACTAATGAAATTATTCTCTCTGGGCTTGGTGAGGTGCATCTTGAAGTTGCTGCAGAAAAAATGCTACGCAAATTTGGGGTAGAAATGAAACTGGAGTCGCCAAAGGTACCATATAAAGAAACCATTACGGTAGCGGTAGAGTCAGAATATAAGCATAAAAAACAGACGGGTGGACATGGTCAGTATGGTCATGTCTTTTTGGAATTGGAACCTTTACCAAGGGGCACTGGCTTTGAGTTTGCTGAAAGAATTGTTGGTGGGGCGGTACCAAAGAATTATGTCCCAGCTGTTGAGAAAGGTGTCAACGAAGCAAAACAAGAAGGTGTTTTGGGTGGGTACCCTGTTGTGGATGTGAAAGTCACTCTTTTTGATGGCAGCTATCATCCGGTAGACTCCTCCGATATTTCTTTTAAGATAGCTGGGGCACAGGCTCTGAAGAAAGGATTATCTCAAGGGCAACCGGTGTTGCTTGAACCAATAATGAATCTCACTGTTACTGCACCAGAAAATTTCACCGGTGATATTATTGGTGACCTTAATACCAAAAGAGGGCGAGTATTAGGAATGAGAGGGGAAGGCAACATCAGCATAATTGAAACCCAGGTACCTTTAGCTGAGACTCTGCGCTACGCTGTTGATTTGAGGTCAATCACTCAAGGGCGTGGCAGCTACACTGCTGAGTTTAGCCATTACGAAGAAGTGCCAGCACACATAACCCAGAAAATAGTAGCTGAGAAACAGAGGGGAAAGGAATAAGTAACAGGCTATTACGCTTTAAAGATTAGCCAGTTACAAGTTCCCTAACCTTTTCAGCAAATGCTGGTAGGATTTGTTTCCAGTCTCCTACAGCACCGAAACGAGCTTCTTTGAATATATTGGCTTCGGGATCACGGTTAATAGCCACTATGGTTTTGGAGCTAGAGCAACCAGCTAAGTGCTGACTGGCACCAGAAACGGCGACAGCGATATAGAGGTCTGGAGTGATAATCTTTCCCGTAAGTCCGATTTGAACAGTGGTTGGTACCCAGCCATTATCACACGGTGGTCGTGAAGCTCCTATTGCTCCTTTTAGAAGCTTAGCTAATTGTTCCAATTGCTTGAAACCTTCAGGTCCCCCGATACCTCTGCCTCCGCTTATTACTACTGGAGCATCCTCAAGCCTAATCCCAGCTACTTCTTCTTTAACTTTATCTATTAGCTTGGTTTTTACTTTGCTTAGGTCTATCTTGGCTGGAACAGGAATTACCTCTCCTTTTCTTGAATCATCGCGTTCTAACGGCGACATTGCTTTCTGTCTCACGGTTGCCATCTGGGGGAAAGTGTCGGAAGTGAAAGTAGCAAGGGCATTACCTCCATAAACGGGGCGGGTCTGCAACAAAGACTTGGTGCCAGAGTTTATATCTAATTCGATGCAATCTGTGGATAATCCTGTTTGAAGTTTGAAAGCCAAGCAAGGTGCTAAATCACGACCAACAGTGGTTTGACCGAGAAGTAAAACTCGCGGTGAGAACTCCTTAATTATCTCAACTAATATTGGTGCATAAGTATCTGTCTGATAGTCTTTGAGTTGTGCGTCATCAACTACATAGACCTTGTCAGCACCATAAGCAATGACTTCTTTAGCTAAATCGCTTACCTTACTCCCAATTAGTAGACAAGAGAGCTCCTCTTCTAACTGGTCTGCAAGTTTTCGCCCACAACCAAGCAATTCTGTAGTAATGGATACTAATTTTTCTTCTATTGTTTCTCCAAAAACCATGACACCTTTGTAATCAGCCATAGCTACCTCCGGTCATTTAAGCTTGACTTGATTAGTCAAATTACCTTTGCCTCTCTCAACTTTAAAGCTAAATTGGTGCCCATTTCAGCTGGCGAATCGCCACCTATAATTTCACATTTACCTTCGCGGACAGGCTGGAAGAGTTTAACAAGTTTTGTCCGTCTTCCGGAAGCACCAACTTGAGCCGGGTCAACACCAATATCAGTTGGTTTCCAGATAATGGGTTGTTTTTTAGCTGCTGCCATGATTCCTTTAAGGGTAGCGTAGCGAGGTTCTCCTAATTCATTACTTACTGTGATTAGGGCGGGTAATGCTACCTCAATTACTTCGAAGCCATCACTAAGGACTCTCTCTACCCGAGCCTTTCTGTCAGCAATCTCTACCTTCTTAGCGACAGTTACACTGGGGATGTCCAGGATTTCAGCAATACCTGAGCCAACCTGTCCAGTATCCCAGTCAGCAGCCTGCCTGCCACAAAAGATCAGGTCATATTCTCCTATCTTTCTCATAGCCATCGCTAAGGCATAAGCAGTGGACCAGCTATCCCCACCCTCAAAAGCTTCGTCCTCGAGGAGGATAAGTTCATCAGCCCCCATGGATAGCGGTTTTTTAATCACATCACGGAGTAGATTGTTGCCCAAGCTGAGAATAGTGATTTCCCCCCCTGTTTTGTCCTTAATGCGGAGAGCTGCTTCGACAGCTTGTTCGTCAAAAGGACTGACTACCGGAGGCACACCCGGTGGTGGGATTACTTTGTTGTTAGCCGGGTCAATTTTGAAGCTGGCTGGTGGTGCTTCTGGGTCGAGAACTTGCTTGCAACAAACAATCATGTTCATAGCGATATCACTCCTTAAGCTCCCTTTTTGATCAATTAGTCAATAAATAGTTGTTAAGATTAAAGTAAAGATTGGCTTGTGTCAAGGCGGTAATGAGCTAAAGAATAACTTTAGCAATTCTATCAATGGTATTTAAATCAGGGACTAACTCAATTTTAGCCCCAGGTAAATACTCATTTATTAGGGATGTTACTGCTGTTCCTTGCCCTTGACCTATCTCAAGAAGAAGACAGCCATCCGGATAAATCTTTTTACCTAACTGTTTCAACAGTTGTCGTATGGTAACTAACCCATCCTTTCCGCCGTCCAAAGCTAATCGAGGTTCAAAGTCCTTTACTTCTGGACTTAGTTTGTCTATTTCGTGAGTGCTCACATAGGGTAAATTAGCGACTATTAAATGAAGTTGTTCAGGAATAGGTTCAAGTAAGTTACCGTACAGAGAGATTATTCGATTAGTAACTTTGTGTAGTTCACAGTTGAAGCGGGTTAAGCTGAGCGCCTCTGCGGAGATATCTGTAGCATAAATTTTAGCGTTGGGTAAATTTAGAGCGAGGCTGATGGCAATACAGCCGCAACCAGTGCCAATATCAGCGATGAGGAGAAGAGGTTCCTTTTGAGGGTGATTTTGAACGAATTTAAGGGTTTCTTCTACCAGAAGTTCTGTTTCAGGGCGCGGGATGAGAACACGTCGGTCAACATGAAAGTCTATGCCATAAAATTCTTGGTGCCCAGTAATATAGGCTAAAGGTTCTTGATGGAGGCGACGTTCAACCAGCTCAGCGAAGGACTCAATTTCAATTTGGTCTAAGTTCCGTTTTGGGTGGGTATGTAATTGAACTCTTGATATTGTCAGTAAGTAACTAAGGAGTGTCTCAGCCTCAAAGTAGGCGTCCTGCTTGTTTTGTTCCCCAAGAATTTCGACAGTCTGCTTTAAGAGGTCGTTTATTGTCATAGGGAACTTTGTACCAATCGTTAGCTTTGTTCGTCAAGAGCCAAGGCATCAATTATATTGTCTATTTGCCCATCCAGAATATTAGGCAGATTGTGTAGGCTAAGGTTGATACGATGGTCAGTAACACGGTCTTGAGGGAAGTTGTAGGTGCGGATTTTCTCAGCTCGTTCCGCAGTACCTATTTGAGTTCGACGTTCGTAGGTTATTTTTTCCTGTTGCTGTTGCTGCTCTTTATTGAAGAGACGAGCTCTTAAGACAGCCATAGCTTTCATCTTATTTTTTAACTGGGAACGTTCATCTTGACAGGCAGCTACAATGCCGCTTGGTATGTGAGTGATTCTGACTGCAGTAGTGACTTTGTTGACATTTTGTCCACCAGCACCACCACTCCTGAAGAGCTCTATTTTTAGATCATCAGTATTGATATTAACTTCAATTTCTTCAGGTTCAGGGAGTACGGCTACTGTGGCTGTTGAAGTGTGAATTCGCCCGGAAGCTTCAGTAACTGGAACTCGCTGTACTCTGTGGACACCTCTTTCGTATTTTAAACGACTAAAGGCACCCTTTCCTTTAATTTCGAAGACAATTTCCTTAAAACCACCGATTTCACTTCGGCTACTATCTATGATTTCTACTTGCCAACCTTTGGACTGAGCGTAGCGCGTATACATTCGGAAAAGGTCAGCAGCGAATAAACTTGCCTCTTCACCGCCAGTTCCAGCTCTGATCTCTACTATGACATCCCTTTCGTCATTAAGGTCTCTAGGCAATAGAGATAACTTCAGTTCTTGAATGAGGCTATCTTGATGCTCTTTAAGGCGATTTACTTCTTCTTTAATCAGGGCTACCATTTCTGGTTCAGCACCATTATCGAGCATTGCTCGAGTTTCCTCCAGTTTTTTGGAGGCATCCTTATATTGCCTGTATTTAATTACTGTGGCTTCCAGACTGGCTTGTTCTTGACTCAAGGCTTGGAGTTGCTTTATATCGGTGGCTACCTCAGGCTGGTTTATTAGGTTATTCAATTCTTCGTAACGTTTTTCTATTGACTGCAGACGATCAAGCATTTTTCAGACCTCATCAACCAATTATATCATAGCTCCCCTTAGTCGCTCACTTTAAGGGGTCAGTTTGAGTCCAATCTTATTCCGGGCATGATGCGACTGGCAGCGGGCACTGTTACTCCCTTAGCTATGATTACGCTATAGCCGAGGACACTATCATCTTCCACACGGCTATTGTCTTGAAGGCGACTGTCATTACTGATAGTACAATTATTAAGGGCAACTTTGCGCCCAATCTCCACATTTTTCCAGAGAATTACCCCGGTTAATACGGAGTCGTCGCCAATTTTACAACCAGCTCCAAGTACCGCTGGACCAATTAACGAGACCCTTTTGTTGATAACACAGCTTTTACCGATGAGAACGGGACCTTTCAAACGAGCTGTAGGATGAATGAAAGTTTCCTCTTCAGCACGGATTTCATCACCACGCCTGTATTCTTTTATTTGATTGCTTTTACCAAGAAGCAAGTCATAATTCAGCTTGCGGTATTTTACAGGTGTGCCTATATCAATCCAATAATCGTGGAATGGGTAACCAAAAAGGGGTACACCTTCTGCAACAAGTTTCGGGAAAAGGTGATGTTCGAGCATCGAAAAGCTATTTTCGGGAATGTAGTTTAGTATGTCAGGTTCGAGAACATAAACGCCGGCATTGACTAAGTTGGTGGTTACTTTGCCACGAGGTGGCTTCTCTAGGAAACGTGTTACTCTGTCCTGAACATCGCACTCCACGACCCCATAGAGGGTAGGGTCATCCACAGGTGTAAGGGCAATAGTCACCTTAGCTCTTTTTTGCCTATGGAAATCAAGCATATCACTGAGATTAAGGTCGGTGAAGATGTCGCCATTGAGAACAAAGAAAGACTCAGCTATGTATTGTTGGGCGTTCTTGACCGCTCCGGCAGTACCCAAAGGAAAATCTTCTACAATGTAACTCAAGTGGGTATTGAACTTACTACCGTTGCCAAAGTATTCTTCAATCTGATGGGGTTTGTGACACAAGGTAAGAACAATCTCATTGACGTCATGGTTTTTGACATGGCGGATTACATATTCCAGAAAAGGTTTGTTGAGGACAGGGACCATAGTCTTGGCTGTTGAATTAGTCAGAGGTTGTAACCTTATCCCTTCGCCGCCGACTAAGATGATTGCCTTCATTGCCTTTACAAGAGACTGTCACAGAATTCTTTTATTTTGCGGGGAGCTTACCAGATCTACCCGCTGAAATGGGCAAGTGTTCTTGAGTTATTTCCTTAGAAGAATTCCTCTTCGCTGGACTCGATCGTTTGTTGTATTTGAGCGGTGAGTTGGGAGGGTAAGCCTTCAATCTCAACCCTTAGAAATCCTCTGACAATAGCTGCTGTAGCCTCATTACGAGTCAACCCCCGTGCCATTAGATATTCTACTTCTTCTTCAGCAATTTTACCTACGGCTGCCTCATGAGAAAGGTCTATTCCTGGAACTAACCCACTGAGTTCTGGGATAGCTTCGATGCTTCCTTGTCCAGAAAGAATTAGCCCACGGCACTCCAGGTGTCCTTTAACTTCGGGGACCTTACCAACGAGATGCCCTCTAGCGATGATATTGCCACCGGTAGTTATGGCACGGGAAATGATTTCAGCTCGAGCTCCTTTAGCTTCAAGCATTACCCGAGCTCCCACGTCCATCCGGGATAGTGGGGAAGCAACTAATATGCTGTGAAAACGGACAATACTATCTTTCCCAATACACCGTGCTGTAGGATACATTTGTAGTGAACCCACTGGCTTCAGGCAGATGTAATTGCTCACGAATGTCCCATTCTCTTCAATGATTACGCCGGTGCGAGGACGAACGACAAACTCTGGTGCCCAGTTGTGGAGCATGGTGAAGGTTATTTTTGCCCCGTTCTTGATATAAAATTCTGATACTCCAATGTGCAAACCGGAGGCTGTACTTGGCGCAGCGGTGCAGCCCGTAATAATATGAAGCTCGGAGTTTTCTTCAGCGATTATTATGTTATGGACATTTTGTGCTATTTTGGTTTGAGATAAATAAAGACAAGCTTGAAGGGGGTGAATAGCTATGACTGCCGGGAGTGCTCGGATGAAATAGCCGTGATTTTGATGGAGTTCAGTTTGAGCAGTAAACTTGTCTGTATTCACAGGTACAGCTTGCCACCAGTATTCTTCAAGCCAAGGGTATTTCTCTAAGGCTTCAACACTACTCATTAACTCCAGCCCTTCCTGGGTTGTAGAGCGGTGTACTAACGAATGGTCTATCTGGACAAAAGTGCCTGTTCGGTTTTCCCCAGTCGAGATAATACCTACCTCGAGCATGCGCTCTTTAGTAGCTTGTGGTAAGTGAGACAAATCTTGCTTGTAGGGATGTGCTTTAGCTCTGCGGGAGTAAACTTCTAAGTTAACGTCTTCTCCAAAGGAGGCTGTTTTATCAATAGCCTTCTGGGCAAGCTTTCGTTTTGGAATTCTTTTGCTTATCTCCGGCACTCAGCACACCTTTCATATCCAGTTTTCCGGATATCATTTAAAAGCTCTTGAGGATTACCTTCACAGCATAATCTTCCATTGATAAGGAGGTAAGCTTTATGAGTATTGACATAATCAAGGATATGTCCGGTATGAGTGATAATCAAACCAGCACGGGTCCGGGTACGCATTAGCTCTTTTTGCAACAGCTCATTTATTACCTCGCCGACCAAAGCTATGTTCATTAAATCAACTCCGGACTCAGGTTCGTCGAGAAGGACTAATTCAGGGTTTTGGCTCAGTAGCTGAAGGAGTTCGGAACGCTTAGTTTCTCCCCCAGAGAAACCGTAGTTGATTTCACGATCAAGAAGTTCAGTCAGGTTCAGTCTCGTGGCTAAAGTCTTAATCACTGTGCCATCCTCCCGACCGCGAAGGCAGACTTCAACTATGTCCTGCATTCTTACCCCTCGTACTACTGGAGGGCGCTGAAAGGCGAGTCCTATCCCTAGTCGAGCTCGTTCGTCTAATGGCAGGGCGGTTATATCCTGACTCTTGAAGAAAATTCTGCCCTCAATCACCTTATATTTTGGGAAGCCCATGATTGTCATAAGGAGTGATGTCTTACCACTGGCATTGGGACCGAAAAGAACATGAGTTTCACCAATATTGATGCTCATGTTTATGCCATGAAGGATCTTTTTACCATCTACCTCGACACTCAGATTTTGAATCTGGAGCATTTCTATTAGTCCTCCTTTAACAGCTTACCATTTTACTTCCTCTTTCTTGAACCTTCAACTTTTGTGGATAACAATAGACTCAAAAGCCTTTCATTTGTCACGAACATTGGTATAATGTGGAGAGTCATTATGAAACGATTTGTAATACCGATAATCATATGGCTGTGTCTCCAATTCGGCTTTGGTAGCTCAGTCCCGTCAGCAATGGCAGGCTCTGTTTCGGTCAAAGAACTGAACTTTGTTTTCCTCCATGGCGGTGGTGGTACATCCTGTGATTTGCAACTCTTAGCTGATTCCATTATGGAGCAACTGCCAGCATATATTCGTAACTATGAACAAGTTCATTTAGGTACTAAGATTCAGGTCGATACTTTATCAAGGTGTTACCCCAATGATGTAGACATTGCAACCTGGGCTTCGAACATTGCTGATAGCATCGATAAATATTTCTATAATAAGAAAAACTTGGTCTTAATCGGGCATAGTGTGGGAGGTAAAGCAGCTCTCTATGCAACAGCAAAGAATGTAGGTGGTTTGGCTGATAAAGTGGCGCTGGTTGTTACCATCAATGCCCCTGTCAAAGCTTTGGACAAGTACTACGTAACGGGTGGCGGGTCGATATCAGACTACTGCCGGGCTAGGTGGTTACTTTCGGATAGGGGAATTTGTGGCTCTGTCGCTTACTATGATAGCAGTGAAGATGGGAACTGGGTAAGCCATAACAAGCGCTGGTTAGCTCTCATATCGTGTGAAAGTGCACCGAGCAGTAGGCAGTTTGATGTAGGTGGGGTAGACGCTTTTCCGAGGGATATGGATGACGGCTCTATTCCTGTGTCAGCTCAATACTCTGATGGTGCTGATGTAGTCTACTACGGAGAGCATGGTCACAGCGATTTTGAAATCTTGGACAAAGTAGCTAACTCCGTAGCAGGTATAATCATGGACTATCTTTTTGGCAAACCTGTCGAGTGTTCTGTCTTTGCCAAGGGTAGTAGTTTTGAACATAGAGCTGACTGGGTGTTAGGAACAGACTATTGGCAAGACCTCCTTGGTGAAGTCCTATCTGGCAGCGGGCAAGTATGGCATATGAATGAGTCCTATACTCAATGGCAAGAATGGGAGGATATCATTGGGGAGTGTCCTCATGGAGATAAACGGAGTAGATATGAAATCAAGCGAGTGAGGTCGTCGGTACTTTTCACGAGTATTGAGCGGCTGGGTTGGTTAAGTCGTGACAATCTTCAGGATTGTCGGCTCTACTTGCGGACTCAAGCCGCTCCTAGGAATTATATTCAAGTGGATTGGAGTATATACCGACGAGACTTGCTACCTGAAGGAGCGAGGCGTGACCATTATGAGGTTGAGATAGTCAGCGGCACACCTTTGACTCAGATTGGAGGGGCATCATGGGTGACCGATGACCCCCGTGACTTGCGGATACAAGTATGGTCGCAGGCTGAAAGCCCCTTCCAGTGGTTTAAAGCTCAGTGGAGAGTTTATTATAGGGAAATTCGCCAAAGAGAAGTTATTGATGGAATTACCTTTCAGCCGTTCTTAGAAACAACCGCAATAGACGAAGGGCTTGATAATAGCCTTAACACTTGCTGCGATTAGGCTGAACCTTACTCGCTTTTTGTTATCTCATTTAGGACACTAAGATAACTTTCATAGGTTAGGGAGTCATAGAGCACGAAGTTTACCTCTTTGATCGAAGTGATATTATTCTGCAAAAAAGAGGCGACAGTATTAATGGCTATCTTGGCTGCCGCTTTGACGGGATAACCATAAGCCCCAGTGCTTATGGATGGGAAAGAAATACTTTTCAGGGAATTCTCTGTCGCTAACTTCAGGCTTTCTTGGTAGGCGCTGGCTAAGGTTTCAGCTTCATCCTTGTTACCTCCGTGCCAAATAGGACCCACGGTATGAATAACATATTTAGCTTTTAAGTTCCCGGCAGTAGTTATTACCGCTTTGCCTGGAGGCAATCTTCCTATCTTGGTAACGATTTTCTTACATTCCGCCAGTATGGCAGGTCCCCCAGCCCGGTGGATAGCCCCATCTACTCCGCCACCACCCATCAGACTTGGGTTTGCCGCATTAACAATAGCCTCCGTTGCTTGATGAGTGATATCCCCTTGAATGAGAGATAGTTTAGTCTCGTTTATATTAATTGAAATTTTTGGCATAGAGCTTGTTTTGGAGTGATTCCTCGAATAAAACAAACTTCCTTTCCTGTTTGCCATTTTACTCTGATTATCCTTTGGTAGCAATCAAATTGTTGACTATCTCTGGATATTTATATAGACTTTTCTGTAATTTACTTTTAAACTGGAGATTTTTATGCCTTTAACACATCGCGAAAGGGTTATCAAGGTGCTTAGTCACCAGGAGGCGGACAGGGTACCTTTTGACTTAGGTAGCACTGTTAATAGCAGTGTCCACATAGAAGAGTATCAGAAGCTGAAGGCACATTTTGGAATTGAGGCTAAAGATACAATCTTCCATAAATTTCAACGCGCAGTGGTTATGCACGAGCCTATTCTTCAAGCCTTAGACATAGACTTCCGTCATGTGCCTCGGGGCTCATCTGACAGCAAGCCGGACATACCGGTGGGAGAGGATGGTTATAAAGATGAATTTGAGGTAGTGCGTTCTAAGCCGCCGGGTTGCCTCTACTACGACTTAGTGAAATCCCCGCTTGCTGGCTCTATAACTATTCAAGACATAATGAACTTCCCTTGGCCAGACCCACACGACCCCGGTTATACTCGAGGAATACGTGACCGACTTTTGTCATATCTCCAAAATACTGATTATGCCATCGTGCTACAGCTACCTCCACCCTTTGTCCACACCACCCAATTTATGCGAGGCTTTGAAGACTGGTTCTTAGACGTTGGCGCTGACCACAAATTGGCAGGTGCGCTCTTTGATGCCGCAGTAGAAAATTCTGCAGCCTTAGCTGAGGAAATCTTAAAGGTCGGGGGTGACCTTGCTGATGTGGTCGCTTTCAGTGATGATTTGGGGTTTCAGAATGGTCCTATTGTTTCCCCTGAGCTCTATCGCCGGCTATTTAAGCCCCGCCACAAAAAATACTTTGATGTAGTGAAGAAATACACCAAGGCTTTTATCCATTTTCATAGCTGTGGATCTATTCATAAACTATTAGATGACCTGATTGAACTTGGAGCTGATGCTATTAACCCGGTACAGGTAACAGCAAAAGATATGGGTTCAAGTGTATTGAAGCGGGAATTTGGCGATAGATTAAGCTTCTGGGGAGGCATAGACACGCAAAAAATGTTGCCTTATGGCACTAAAGAAGAAGTAAGGTCTGAAGTCAAGCGAGTCATCGGGGACTTAGCTCCCGGAGGCGGCTATATTCTGGCTGCGGTGCATAACCTTCAACCGGGGGTACCAGTGGAAAACATTATATCTATGTATGAAGCCGGCAAGGAGTATGGTCGCTATCCGATTTCTCAGGGCTGAGATTATATCTGCTTCTTTGTTGTTAATCTGAAAAACTTATGACCGAAGGGAGACCAGATGGACTCTATCTTATCCAAAATCAGCCAAGCTGTAATCAACGGAGATGCTACTGTTACCAGGGAGCTTACACAGACGGCATTAAAGGAGGGAGTAGCTCCTTCAGCTATCTTGAGAGAAGCCCTTGCTCTGGCGATGGATGAAGTGGGGCGGAGAATGGAAGCGGGAGACTATTTTCTACCAGAAGTGCTTCTTTCAGCTCGGGCTATGAAGACAGCCTCTGAGATTCTAAAACCTCTTCTGATTCAAGGTAAGGCAGAAGGGTCTCTGGGGCGAGTGGTCATTGGAACCGTTGAAGGTGATGTACATGACATTGGAAAAAACATAGTAGCCATGATGTTAGAGGGAGCCGGTTTTGAGGTGATTGACTTAGGCATTAATGTACCTTCCAAACAATTTTTAAATAAAGTACAAGAAACCAAAGCAGACATTTTAGCTATGTCTGCATTACTTACGACTACTATGGGGAAAATGGAGGAGGTTATTAAAGACCTAAAGGCTGCTGGCTGTCGAAAGGACATTATTGTTATGGTGGGAGGTGCTCCAGTCAATCAGGAATTTGCCAGCAAGATTGGCGCTGATGGCTTTGCGCCTGACGCAGGTGGGGCTGCCCGATTGGCAAGAAAACTGGCAAAAGAGCGGGTCAAATCTCAAAACAATTAACTTCTATCATGTGATAGGGATGGACTCGACATAGTAATTGAGAAGCTCTCTAGGGAAAATCCGAACTTTTGTAAGAGTTTTCCTTATCGTTGTACTTAAAAGAAACCGGTTCGATTTGGTTTCCTTTCACAGTGTGACTAACGGCGTGGAGCAGCTTTACGACTGCGTTTAGGGATTAGGGTGGGTGGGGAGATGTCACCCAAAAGCTCCTTGCTTGTTTTCACCTCTAAGCGATAGAGATTTCCGTTGGCGTCTTTCCGTTTGTTCCAGTATTGGATCATCTCTCTAACCGAAGTGGGAGGCTCCGAAACACCGATTAGGCGTCCTAGCTTTGGTGGGAGACCATCCACAACACGACCATCCCAATACATTATGAGTTGATATACGTCGGCAGGTGTCAGTTCTCTCGCTTTGATTTCATACACATGTTCCTCGCCGGATTGTAAAATGTGAAGAAGGTCAATCTTAACCCCCATGCCCGGCCAAGTAACAAAGTCGAGTTCTGCTGTGGATCTAGGGACAAGATGTGGGAGTTGTGTTTTTAGGGCGGTCTTTACTGCCTCCTCATCCTGGCGCCGGAGACTTGCAAATTCGCGGGGTTGTAAGTCGCTTGCTTGTAGTTTCTCCTTTAAAGCTTGCCAAAACGGATTCTGCTCGTCAAGCGTAGTTTTGTTGTTTACACTAGAGAACTCTTCCGAATCGATAACCAGTTCACCCGCAAATTTGTTTAAGCTGGGATGTCTTGCAATTTCTGGCCATATAACTTCGATGGCATGGGGATGAATCACCCGCCCCCTTAGCCTGATGTCAATTCCTTGAGTGCGGTAAGCCACCTGATAGTAAATCCTTAGCGGGTAAAGACGGCCTGTAGTACGGTCTCTCTTCTCTTCATCGATCCATCCCCATGTATATTTGACGATTGCCTGTTTACCCCCTACGGTTACCTTTATGTCCCTTGTTTGACTCTCTCCGTAAGGTATTTCGATTGGCTGAACTAGGTCGTCATTCCACGTATCCTGAGGACTAGTACGCCAGCGCACCCAAAGGGTGTTGCGTCTGTCAGATAAATAGCCTCGATAAATAACACCCAAGTGTTCAAGTAGGCGTTCAATCAATCTGTCAAAATGTTCAGCGCGTCTATACAGTGTTCGAAAGTATTCGAAGCTTGTCTGGACGAAAACACGGGTTCCAGTTTCCCCGTGAGCTTTTAGTATATCTTTATTCCACTTGGCACCGTTATCCGCATAGGCAACCATGCCGTGCCTAAATGGACCCGGAACACGATAATATGTGCTCGGGAGGGCTGCGGAATCGCGAGTCAAAATTTCCCAAGGTAGCTGATTTCCGGTAAGGCGGCAAAGACTATTCTTGAGCCCATACCCATGCTCATTGAGACGTCCTAACCGTTGTCCTCTGCCACCTAACCTCATCACGCGCTCTTGCAAATCTGTCAAAGAAATTCCAGAGCCGTTATCGGCCACGACAAGATAGATCCTATCACTATCCTTTGTTAAGTGGACTTCGACGGTAAAAAAGCCTTGGGTTTGTGCACTCATAGCGTTGTCAATTAACTCCGCGAGTGCTTGGTGGAAATCCAGATTTTGGTGACTTAGACCCAGGTACATAGAATCTTCAGGAGATGTGTTGAGAGGAAATTCTAACTGTTTTGCCTGCATATTAGTCCACCCTCAATAAGATTTGAAGACCTAAGCTATTATAGCACAAATCTAATGGCTAACCCTTAGTTCGGGCAATTCCCAACCTATCAAATCCGGAAATAACAAACTGCTCCCCGAGTAGGATTCGAACCTACAACCTAGCGGTTAACAGCCGCCCGCTCTACCATTGAGCTATCGGGGAATGAAGGCTTGTTGACTCGGTTTGTTCAATGGGGGCGAGACTGCCCTTAATTATGGCTTTTGCCTTGTAGAAAGTCAAGCTGACTGGAAACTGAGAGACTTTGCCAGTTACTTCTAACCATTATTAGAAACCTGACTCTAAGCATTTACTTAATAGTTATGCTAAGTAAATGTGTTGAGCAGGAAATGCAGGGGTCATAAGCTCTGACAAGCATCTCCAAAGTATGTTTAATCTCATTTTCAGGACGATTAAGTATCGTGGGTACTAAGGCTTCCATATCCTTCTGGATGTTGTTGTGGTTCTGATTGGTAGGAATGATACAGTTTGCCTTGGTCAATACTCCATTCTCATCATAGGTATAATCATGAAATAAGATGCCTCGCGGAGCTTCTACTGCTCCAATACCTCTTCCAGCCCTGACTCTTATCCTGTTGTTCTCCTCTTTCAGTCCTCTATCCAGTATCTGGTCAATAAGGTTGATACTTCCCTCCACAACGTGGAAGGTTTCGACAAGCTGAGCCACAGTTATCATGAACGGGTTATGGCAAGGAGCGACCAATTCGAGTTCTTTGGCTGCTTGTTTTGCCCGAGGCAGAAGTTGGTTATGATTAATATTGAAGCGGGCTAAGGCTCCCACCATATAGGAGTCCCGCTTGTTCTTGGTATATTTGGCAGTGGAATGAGGTACACAAAACTCGTTGGTGACTTCAAGGTAATCACTCAAAGGTATGGTACCAGCGTCAGTTGAGGCTATTTCCCCAGTGATAAAGGCGTACTCCTTTGGGTCTTTAAGAGCGATGTACTCTGTTTCTCTAATAAAGTCAGGAACCTTCAGTGTTTTAAATAGTTCTACTACGGTGTCTAAGTCGACTAAGGCATGTCCGAGTCTTTCTCGTATGGTTTCGAGTTCATTAACATTAGGCAATTTTACGAAGCCTCCCACCACGCAGGAGAGGGGATGAGTCTTTCTACCCGCTAAGATTTCCGCGAGGTTATAGGCTAATCTTTTCAGTCGTAGTGCCATTAGCACTACGTCACGGTGTGTCTCTACTAAAGGGAAAACACTGCCTACTCCTAAGAAATCCGGGGCGGCGAGGAAAAGAACATGTAGCACATGACTCTCCAGCATTTCAGCGTTGTACAACAGTTTGCGTAACAGCAACGTCTGTGCTGATGGTTGGATGCCTAAGGCAGCTTCAGTAGCTTGAATTGAGGCTGTGGAATGGGCAATGGAGCAAATACCACAGATTCGGGAGGCAATATAGGGAACATCTTGATAATATCGACCACGAAGCATCGCTTCAAAGAACCGAGGTGACTCAGGGGCTTCCCATCTCAATTCCTCGATTCTTCCGTTTTTGGCATTTAACACAATGTTGCCATGTCCCTCTACCCGAGTTATCTGATGGACATTGACATTTATCTGTTTCACTTGGCTACCTCCGCATAGGTGTTGTAAATCTTAAACTTTTCAACTACCTGGGCTACTGTGAGCCCATATTTCTGAAGTATATCTTTCTCTGAGTCAACGTTGGGGTCATCAACTAAACCACGGCAGCCCCAACAGTGTCGTCCATTATTGATGCAAATGGCATTGCAGCCGGCTCTGATAACTGGACCGAGGCATGTCATGCCTCTTTCAAAGACACAAACATTGTCTGCCATCTTGCACTCAACACAAACAGGATAGTTAGGTATATCTGGTTTCTTACCTAGTAGCAGTGCTTTGATTACCCCGAGTAGCTCGGTAGTAGTGGGAGGGCAGCCCCTCACATAGTAATCCGTTGTTACCACAGCATTTATGGGGCGTGCGGGGATAGTATCGTAATATTTGGCATCATTCCCATAGACTATCTCAAGTGCCTCTTCCATAGAGAGATGATTCTTTAAGCAATTGACCCCTCCAATACAAGCGCAAGCACCTAAAGCGACAACAATTTTGGCTTGGGAACGAATTTTTTGTAGCCGGGGTATTTCTGATTCTCTGCTTATGCTCCCTTCAATGAAAGCAATGTCATAGTTGTCTTCCCTCTCCGTCATGACCTCTCTAAAATTGACAATACCTACAGTATTAAGCAGGTCTATGAGTTCTTCTGCTTCAAGGTTGAGGGCATCCAATTGACATCCTTCGCAACTGGTGAAATCAAAGAATGCAACCTTAGGCTTCATTGTACTGACTCCCTCAAATTTCTCAGTTGAGCTAATGTAAATACTGGTCCCTCTTGGCACACGTAAACGCCGTTTATCTGGCAATGTCCACACTTGCCTACACCACACTTCATCCTTCGTTCCAACGACATTACTATATTCTCATCGGTAAGGTCTTTCTTTTTCAGTTGCCCGATGACAAAACGATACATTATAGGTGGTCCAACAACTACAGCCATGGTCTTCTTGGGGTCAATCTCGAGCTTTGGAATAAGGGTTGTAATGACTCCCACATTTCCCTTCCAATTTTCATCTCCTCTGTCCACAGTCTCATGAAATTCAATTTCTGGACTCTCACTCCAGAGAGCAAGTTCATCCAGAAACAACCTCTCTGTCGGTGACCTGGCTCCAAAGAGCAGGATAACTCTGTCAAAAGAACTTCTGTGGTCAAGGGCATATTGAATTAATGAGCGTAACGGGAAGAGACCGATGCCTCCAGCTATTAAGAGGAGGTCTCTACCTTCAAGGGTTTCCAGTGGGAAACCATTCCCGAACGGACCACGAACCCCGACCAGGGTTCTCTTTTGTAACTTGTGCAAGGCGTTAGTAACATTGCCCACATTTCTTACTGCTAATTGGAAGGTACCATCTCTACTTGGTGATGATGAGATTGAGATTGGTGCCTCTCCAATGCCCATTATTGAGACCTCGACAAACTGTCCTGGACGATGTCCAAGAGGCTTGCCGTCCCTAAGCCCAAACTCAAAGACCTTCTCTCTTGTTGTCAATTCTCTAACGGTAACTAATTCGGCGAGGCGAGGTACGTAAAGTTCAGTCTCTGGTCTTGTTTCTCTTATTATCCGTATGGCAGCTTCTTTAATCCTGCTTGACTCGGCTATAGCATTGAAAGCCTCTAACGGGCTGGCGATATCTGCCAAGCAAGCGGTAGCGCAACGACCACAGCCAACACAGCCAACCCTACCATATTTCTCTACAATGTATTTCCCTTTGCGGAACATTCGGTGCCGGAAACGGCTCGCTTTATCGTGGCGGAAATTTTCACCAGTGGCTACTTTGGCAAAGTCAACCAGCATACAGCCATCCCATTGGCGAAAGCGCTCCCCATCTTTTAAGTTCAGGGATACTTCATCCTGGATATCGAAACAAAAACAGGTTGGGCATACCATGACACAAGAACCACAGCTCAAGCAGGTTTTGCTCCTCGATTCCCAGTACGGATTGTCGTAATTTTCTTCCAGTAGTTTTGGTAATCTTTCTTTGGGGATATCGAGGAGTGTCTTATACTTAGTCTGTGCTTCGTCTCTTACTGCTTTTTGTTTAGCAATCTCATCGCCGGTCGGTTCTCTTACCTCGGCATATTTAGCTAACAGTTCAGCGCCCTTTTCTGAGCCTACAGTTACCATGTAGTCAAAGCCAATATCTGTTAGCATCAGGTCAAAGCCAGTTTCTGTCAGATGAGTGCCCATGCTGGGGGTGAAGGATTTTAGGGATGGATTGAGGCTGTCACCTCCGATAATGATGGTATTCCTTCTTCGAGCGATGTAATTGGGGTCAGGGTTAGTAGTTATGAAAGCTTCATCCAGTAACTCGATAGCCTTAATATCGTAAGGGTGTAAGCCGATGATAGCTCTGGGAGTAGCGTCGGTCACTGGCTCAACCTTCGTCTTATCGCCGAGTTTGAATTTAAGCAATGTTTCCTTAGCTGGCAACAAATACTTGGTAGGCGGTGTAACTGTAATGTCATAGTCAAGACAAAGCTCCTCGAAGTTAGTTATTTTATCGTACACGTACTTGCCATGTCTGGACTTGACTCCTACCACCTCGATTTCTCTACTCAAGCTTTCTATCATGGATTTTAGGCTCTCTTTGGTAATCACGAAAGCTTTCTTAACTTCAACCACCTCTACCACCGGAGGCTTAGGCAGTATTTCTACTTCAGTGGTGACCATAGACTTCCGTCTTACTGAATCAATAGTCTCTCGAATGAGTCTTTCCAGGTCATCAGGAGCGATTGGTTTGATTAAATAATCAATGGCACCAAGCCTCATTGCCTCGACCGTTGTGTCTACGGACGGATAGGCGGTTATGATAATTGACTTAGTCTGGGGTCGCTGTGCCTTTACTTCTCTTAGTACTTCGATCCCAGTTTTACCAGGCAATCTTATATCCACAACCATAACACCAAAATCCTGCGTTTCTATCATACGCAAGGCTTCTTCACCGCTTTCAGCCGTTGTAACTTGATAACCAGCGTCCTTAAGCCAGTCTCTGATAGATTCTCGTACTATTGGCTCATCATCTACTATAAGGACTGAATCTGTCACCATTTCTGCGACCTCCTCAGTTATTGGCTTTTGTATTTAAAGTTTCTTGCGGATAAGCTTTCTTAGGATATCCAGAGCATATGCTTGGCTGCATGACATAAAGCTATAGCCTCAATTGTCAGATCTGGTAATGAACAGGTACCTCATAATAAAGAAATTAGTGTATAACTTCAACATCTTTGCTTCAGTTTAAATAATTGGTAATTAACCCTACGGAGTAGCGAGTCGTGTCATGTCGTTTATTATCAGTTTACCTTATAGTACTCATTCACAATTTAGATAGTCCGAGGAGGGAAATTGTTTAGCTTTTGCCCTAAACTGCGAGACAATTGGCATGAGTCCAATCTATGGCTATTATTTTTGGAGAAAGCAGGGTCTTTCCTCAAGCGTTTGCCGTTTGAATCATTTGATACTGAGATTTGTATCAATTTCCTCTCTTTTACCATTTCTCATTCTGTAAAGCCCTAAGTAACCAGCTTGAATGAAGGTCTGCATGAAGTAAGGGGCAGTGGCTAATTCAATATAGCATATTTTGGCGGCAATAGTCTGGGCTTCCGATCGTTTGCGCTGCGAGATTAAAGTCAGTCTAGCTCCTACGCCGGCGGCATTGCCTACTTGTCGGAATCGGTTTAAAGGTAGCGATGGTAACATGCCAATTGTTATTGCGCTCGTGATATCAATGTAACTGCCGAAAGCTCCAGCAATAATCACCTGTCCTATTGACTCTTCAGATAGGCTGTTGATTTCTAAGAGCACTTGGATACCGGTACGGATGGCTGCTTTAGCTAATTGCAACCCTCGGATGTCCTGTTGCGTAAGAACAATTGCTGGACGCCCATTTCTTTCGTCTTCATTTACTAATACAAACTCAAGTTGGTTTTCAGTGGTACGCACTCGAGGGTGATTATCTTTCATCTTACCACTTCTATCTAAAATACCTGTCAGGTAAAGCTGTGCCATGGTGTCCAAAATGCCTGACCCGCAGATCCCAATTGGTGGTGAGTTATCGATAGTTTGATAGTGGACTTTATCCTTGATGATACGTACCCATTCTATAGCCCCGCTGGCAGCCAGCATGCCGCTTCTGATATGAACACCTTCGAAGGCAGGACCTGAAGCACAGGACACGGTGCTTATTTGCCCGTTATTTATTAATGAAATTTCGGTGTTGGTACCAATGTCTAGAGCCACTGTAACTCCTTTAATCTTATGAGCTGCTAACGACAGCAACATCGCCACATGGTCAGCGCCAACAAAACCAGCAACATTGGGTAACAGGTGGACATAGCCTCCTGGCGTGATATGTATACCCAAGTCACGAGCCTTAATGTCTAAAGCCCTGCACGCTGCTGGGACAAAGGGGCTGTAGGCTAATTGTTTCACGGGCAGACACAGTGCCAAGTGATGCATGGCTGTATTCCCAACCATTACTACTTCGAGGATTTCGGTTGTTTCAGCACCAACGTCGTTGCACAGGTCAGTAATTAGTTGGTTAATTGCCTGTATAGCCAGCTCTTGCATTCGTTCTTTCTCGGCTGGTGACTTCATTGCGTAAGAAATGCGACTGATAACATCTGCGCCATGACTCGCCTGGAGGTTTACAATCCCTTTAGCTGTTAATAACTGTCCTGTATTTAAATCAACTAAAAAACCAGCGATTTTGGTAGTCCCCAGGTCAATTGCCAACCCTAATTGACGGCTGGACCAGTCAGCGATTGCTATCACTTCATCATCTCGTACTGAGACCTGGCATTGCCAGTTCAAGTACCGTAATCGGGGCGACAAGTTTCTGAGAGTATCTATGTCAATAGAACGACAGTATATACCTTGCTGCTTTTTGAGCATTTGCAGTAGACGGTCTGCATCAGCCTGCAGGTCAGACACAGATGGTGCTGATAGACTTAGTTTGTAGGCATGGACTGGCGGTTTTGGGTAGACAGTAACTTTTAGTCCTTCTATCTGGAGTCTTTGGCGCATGACCATTGACTCTTCTGGTATATCCAATTTGCAGTCACTGGTTGGGTAGGTTTGACAAGCCAAGCGCCAACCTTCTTTTAGCTCCTGAGAAGAAAAAGCCTCACGCTCGTTTGATGTTGGTCCTGATACAGTTCCACTTAAAACCTTAATTTTGCAGGAATGACATGTTCCCTGACTACCGCATGTGCTTCTAATACCAAAATTAAGCTGGTGTGCGCATTCTAACATCGATTTGTCGGCTGAAGATTTTCCTTGCTGCCCAATCGGTTCAAATTCAATTCTGTAAAGTGTCAACGCTTTCCTCAATTTGAACTTTCGCCTTGTTGTTTACAAGTTTTGTGTTTCAACAGGGCGGTCTTCTTATATTGGGGGCTCTTACCACAATGTGCTTGGTTTACATGGTGTAATCGTTAACTCAAGAACCTGTGCATACTGAGCTATTTCAAACTTATGCCCCCTGAGGAATATTAGGTTGCTGCCTTATCTCTTGTCAAGCAGTGCATTAAGATATTGACAATAGCTCTTTAGCCGTGATATATAAGCTACACAGAAACGTTAGAGTTTGTTTAAGCGAGTTGGAGAAGATTTTAGGTGTTGAGATTGGCATTGATATTGGCTTAAACCAAGGTGAGGGGATTAGTGGGACTCTTGGGCTAAAGAAATTGTCTTGGACGAACTACAGGGGAGAATAATTGATATTAGTTATTGGTGAGCTTATTAATACGAGTCGCAAAATAATTATGGAGAATGTGGAGAAAGGAAACGCTGGCTATTTTTGTGATATGGCTAAGAGACAAGTAGAAGCAGGAGCTGACTATCTGGATATTAATTGTGGCGATACCTTAGATGAAGAACCTGAAATAATGAAATGGTTGATAGAAAATATACAGGCAGCAGTCCAGGTACCCCTATGTATCGACACTCCCAACCCTGTCGCCATGGAAGTCGGTCTTTCAACTGCTCGTAATGGGCGACCAATAGCTAATTCCATAACCGGCGAGAAAGAGCGCTATGAGGCGATATTGCCCTTGGTTTTGAGACACAAAGCGAAAGTTATCGCCTTGTGTATAGATGAGAATGGTATACCACAAACTGCTGAGGAAAAGTTTCAGGTTGGAATGGAATTGGTCAAAAGACTTACTGAATCTGGTGTGGCTCCAGATGATATTTATTTGGACTTATTGGTACAACCATTGGCTACTAATGACGGCGCTGGTTTAGCAATACTTAATGCCATAAGTCTATTTAAGCAACATTCACCAGAAATTCACCTACTCTCTGCATTAAGTAACATATCTTTTGGTCTGCCTAACCGTAAGATATTAAATAGGATTTTTATGATACAGACCTTGACTTTGGGAATGGATGCCTACATATTAAACCCGTTGGATAAAACAATGATGGGGTTTCTTTATGCGGGGCAATCACTCCTGGGACAGGATAAATACTGTGCTAAATATTTAGCAGCTCACAGAAAGGGGCTCTACGAGAACTAACTGCGCTCTTCCTACGCTGATTCAGCTTGTAGAGCAGTCATGGAAAGCTAACAGGTTGGCAAATGGCAAGTGAAGCATTCCCCCGCTTAGAATCCATATCTTAATCCTTACTTTGCTGGCTGCCGAGCCAGGATTCGAACCTGGGCTAAGGGATCCAAAGTCCCCTGTGCTACCACTACACAACTCGGCACTAACACCCCAAGAAGTGTACTTCTTAAGGAGCTTTTCAAGCTCTTTAGAATAGTGCCGAAGGTCGGACTCGAACCGACACGAGGGTTGCCCCTCAACAGTTTTTGAGACTGCCGCGTCTACCATTCCGCCACTTCGGCAATTTTTAAAGTTTCTGTGCCGAGGCCCAGAATCGAACTGGGGACACGCGGATTTTCAGTCCGCTGCTCTACCGACTGAGCTACCTCGGCATAAAAAGTATTGTAGGTTTTAGCTTGTTGAGTGTCAAGTAAACTTTAGCTTTGAGTCTGACCACCGGGTCTGACAAGAGGAATGCCAGCAGCACAAAGAGGACACTGCTCTGGAGGATAAGTTACAGTAGGCGCTTTGAGACAGCTGAAAAAGGGAACACCAAAGTCAACAGGTTCCTGAGCACGGTCAACGAGGACACCAATGCCAATAACAATACCCTTTCGTTTGTTTACAGCGTCTATTATCTCTCTGACGGAGCTACCGGTGGTCATAATATCATCGACAATAAGAACGCGCTCACCCGGAGCGATATTAAAACCACGCCGAAAAACTCTCTCTTTGCCCTCTTTTTCGGCGAAGATTCCTCTTACACCCAGTTGTCTGGCAACTTCAAAAGCGAGGATAATGCCTCCGGTAGTTGGTCCTGCGACTACCTGAATCCTTTGTTTTTGGAAATGATGAATGATCAGGTGGCAAAGTCTTTCAGTATGACGTGGGTATTGAAGGACTTGGAATTTTTCCCAGTATACCGGAGAATGGAGTCCTGAGGTCAGTAGGAAATGACCTTCCAATACTGCCCCGGCTTCCTTGAAGATTTTCATTACTTCAATGGACATGAGTTTGCCATGCTACATATAACGGTGATTGCCGTGGGATTTGAACTATAGCAAGAGAATAATGCTTGACTGTTCCCCAACGTTGTGGAGGCCATAAAGTAATCCAGGCTTTGCCCACAAGATGGTCACGGGGAACTGTCCAGCCAGCGTGAGAATCTTGGCTGTGGTTGCGGTTATCACCAAGAACAAAATAGCTGTCTTCTGGAACTTGTGTTGCAGGAAGAGCATAACGGGGGGCTTCCCTTATATAAGGTTCATCCAGAGGGGTACTATTGATAAGAACGCTACCGTCCACAATTTCCACTTTATCACCAGGCAAAGCAATAATCCGTTTTATCAAGTCAGTCTTAGTTTGTTGTGGGGACCGGAAGACAATTACCTCACCTCGTTGCGGGTCACGGAAGAAATAAATTGCTTTATTGACCAGGATATACTGACCAGGTTGGACTTCAGGCAGCATGCTGATGCCTTCCACCCTAAAACTCTGCACTGTGAGCCGGATGCAGGTAAAAATGAGCAAAGCGAGGATAAAGGTGGTTAAGATTTCTTTGAGCAATTTCATTGATGAAAAACCCTGAAGTTTTATTTATTGCCTGCTATTATATTATACTCAGAGCGCTTACTTCTACTGTTGAAAGCTAAACAAAACTGTGTTCTACTTCGTTATAATGTGGAGGAGGTTGGTAATGTGTTAAGAATAAAGTGTATGGTGTAGGGCTGATATTGGCTATTAAAATTATAGGAGGTCAAAATTGAGCAAAGTCAAAATAGTCTTATTAGGTGTAGTTTTGGCAGTTTTGGTATTAGCAGTGGTTGCTTGCGTGCCGAAGGGTCCTGGTGAGAGTGGTGTGGTTCCACTTATAGGAGAGGTGCCCCAATCGTTGGGCATGTTTTTTAGCCAACAGCAGGTGGGGCTATGGGTGAATGGTGAAGGTAAGGCTATGGCGGTACCAGATGTGGCTATTCTCAGCTTGGGAATAGAAGCTGAGGCTCCGACCGTTGCTCAGGCTCAGATGGATGCAGCAGGAGCAATGGATAAAGTAATGGAAGCTTTAACAGGTAACGGTGTGCAAGAAAAGGACGTTCAGACACAACAATTTAGCATCTACCCAATCAGAAGATGGATCGAAAAGGAGAACCGAGAGGAAATCATTGGTTATCGAGTAACTAATATGGTGACTGCCAAAATAAGAGCGATGGACAAGGCTGGGACCATTATTGACGCTGTCGCTGAAGCTGGTGGTAACTTGACCCGGGTCAATGACATTAGTTTCACTGTAGATGACCTAACGCTGTATTACAAAGAAGCACGGGGGAAGGCGGTAGAAGATGCTGCAGCCAAAGCTAAACAGATAGCTGAAGCTGCTGGTATCAAGTTAGGTAAACCAATTTATATTTCTGAAGGCACTGTTTATGTACCGTCTCCAGTGCCCTACAGGGCTTTTGCTGAAGAGGCTCCTCCTCCAGCTCCACCCACTCCAATTAGCCCTGGAGAACTCGAGATAAGGCTTAATATCCAAATGGTGTACGAAATTGACTGAAGATTGACAGAAGAATCTCCAGTTTGTCTGACAACTCTTGAAGGTAGCCTTGGTGGTGTCCAGTAGGACCCGTCAAGGCTACCTTGATTTTCTGAAATTGATTTTGTTTGCAATTTGTTTAAGGCTGGTGTTACAATTGGCACCAAAGCTATGGCGTTATCCTTTTATGTTGGGGGATATTAGAATGCCAACTGAGCCTGTAGATTTCATGGATTGTGCGCTTTCCTTAGCCAAGTTGGCGTTGGGATATACGAGCCCCAATCCAGCCGTAGGTGCTGCAATTGTTAAAGAGGGAGTCATTGTGGGGTTGGGCTACACTCAGCCACCGGGTTCAGCTCATGCTGAGGTGATGGCACTACGGCAAGCTGGAGGAAAAGCTGGTGGGGCTAGCCTGTACGTAACTTTGGAACCTTGCTGCCATTTTGGTCGGACTCCACCTTGTACTCAGGCTATTGCTGAAGCTGGTATTTGTGAAGTTCATGTAGCTATGCTTGACCCCAATCCTTTGGTTTCTGGGCGAGGGGTTGAGGAACTTAAGAAAGTCGGCATAAAAGTTTACTTGGGTGAATATGGGGAAAAGGCGCAGGAAATTAACGAAGCTTACACAAAATTCATTACTACAGGCTTGCCTTTTGTCACAGCTAAGTTTGCTATGAGCATAGACGGTAAGATTGCCACCAGGAATGGCGATTCCAAATGGATCAGTAGCGACGAAGCCAGAAAATATGTTCATAACCTGCGCCATACTGTTGATGCTATTATGGTAGGAGCAAATACGGTTATCGTTGATGACCCTCGTCTTACAGCTCGAGGTAGTTGCGGCAAGGGAGGAAGAGCTAAATTACAACCTGTTCGAGTGATTGTTGATGGTAAAGGTCGGACACCGACATCGGCTCAGGTTTTTAACCAACCAGGGAAAACGATTGTAGCTGTGGCAAAACCTTTGGGTGCCAAGAGGGCAAAGACTTTTGGCAAAGCGGGAGCTGAAATTATTGAGCTACCAGCAGAGAATGAGCTAATAGACTTGTTGGAGCTTTTAACAGAACTGGGAAAACGGGAAATTACCAGTGTTCTGGTTGAAGGAGGGAGCATGCTTTTGGGTTACCTTTTCGACCAGGGTCTTGTAGATAAGGTGGTGACCTTTATTTCGCCAGTGGTTATTGGAGGTGAAAAAGCTAAGACTGCTGTCGGCGGTAAAGGGGTGGACAAGGTAGCTGAAGCTTTACGGATTAAGCAGGTTAAAGTTGACCGAATTGGTGATAACCTTATGGTTAGTGGTTATTTGAACAAAAAGTAAGATGTTTACTGGAATTGTCGAAGAGATTGGCACAATTAAAGAAGCAAGTTCTCGACGGTTAGTTATAGAAGCAAAAGAAGTTTTGGAAGGAACAATGATTGGTGACAGCATTGCTGTCAATGGGGTATGTTTAACAATAACCTCCGTAGCTAAAAATAACTTTTCTGTAGATATTATGCCCGAGACTCTGAGGCACACCAATTTAGGGAAACTGCGCTATGGTGATTTGGTAAACTTAGAAAGAGCATTAGTAATTGGCAATCGTGTAGGTGGGCATATGGTGCAAGGTCATGTAGATGGTGTTGGTAAGGTGATATCGGTACTGTCTGAGGACGAAGCGGTCATAATGAAAATCTCGACACTGCGGGGACTGTTGCCTTACATAGTAATCAAAGGTTCCATAGCTGTTGATGGTGTGAGTCTTACTGTCATTGATTGTAACAACTCTTCCTTTAGTGTGTCTCTGGTAGCTTATACACGACAGAATACTATTCTTGGCAGCAAGAAGCCTGGAAATTTGGTTAATTTGGAAGTAGATGTTATTGCTAAATATGTGGAGCGCCTTAAGCACCAGAATAATCACGGGTTAACTCTTGAGTTCTTAGTCGAGCACGGATTTTCAAAAGTGGGGTGAAACTAAATGGCACTCTGTCCTATAAATGAGGCAATCGAGGATATAAAAGCAGGCAAGTTTGTTATCATCGTCGATGATGAAAATCGGGAAAACGAGGGTGACTTAGCCATAGCTGCAGAGAAAGTTACCCCTGAAGTCATCAACTTTATGGCGAAACATGGTCGTGGGCTTATTTGCTTGCCGATAATCGGGCAAAGATTGGACGAATTGAAAATCCCGATGATGGTCCAGGAGAATACCTCGAGGTTTTCAACTGCCTTTACCGTTTCTATTGAAGCTAAGCATAAGGTGACCACAGGCATTTCTGCTTATGACCGTGCCATGACTGTAAAGACATTGTTGGACCCACATACGAAACCTAAAGACTTGGTGCGTCCGGGGCATATATTCCCTATTCGAGCTAGAGAGGGAGGGGTACTGGTTCGAGCTGGTCATACTGAGGCTATTGTTGATTTAGCCAGACTAGCTGGGCTTTATCCTGCCGGGGTGATTTGCGAAATAATGGCTGATGACGGCACTATGGCTCGCTTGCCCCAACTCGACTCCATGGCAGAGCAGTTTGGGATTAAGGTTATCAGTATAGCTGATTTAATTGCCTACCGACGTCGGCACGAAAAATTAGTCCAGAGAGTAGCTGAAGCCAAACTACCGACAAGGTATGGTGAATTTATTGCCATTGCTTATGAGAGTACTGTTGATGCAGACGAACATGTGGCTTTGGTTAAAGGGGATATATCAGGGGATGAGCCGGTACTGGTTAGAGTCCATAGTGAATGCCTTACCGGTGATGTTTTTGGTAGCTTGCGCTGTGACTGTGGTGCTCAAATTGATTTAGCTATGCAAGATATTGCTAAGGAAGGTCGAGGTGTTTTTCTTTATATGAGACAGGAAGGGAGGGGGATTGGTTTCCATAATAAACTCCGGGCTTACGCTCTCCAAGACCAGGGGCTGGATACTGTGGAAGCTAACATAGCCTTAGGTTTTGAACCTGACCTTAGAGATTACGGAATTGGTGCCCAGATTCTGGCTGATTTGGGTTTACATAAGATTAGATTACTCACTAACAATCCCAAGAAAGTGGTCGGGCTGCAAGGTTACGGTTTAGAAGTGACAGAGACTGCGCCTTTAGTAGTTTCGCCTAATCTTTACAATATTTCCTATTTGGAGACTAAGAAAAAGAAGCTAGGGCACCTGCTGGAGATTGATAGCCTTTTGGACATCTCAAGTAATGACAATCAAGGAGGGTTAAATGGCTAAACGCTATGAAGGTTCTCTTATAGGGAAAGACCTCAAATTTGGTATTGTTATTTCTCGTTTCAATGAATTAGTCACAAATAGACTGTTAGATGGAACTCGTGATGCTTTTATCCGACATGGTGTCAATGAGCAAGACATTGACATTGCCTGGACACCCGGTTGCTTTGAGATTCCCTTTGTTGCTAAAAGATTGGCGCAAGCGGGTAAATACCAGGCTATTGTTTGTCTGGGAGCAGTGATTCGCGGGGGAACGCCTCATTTTGAGTATGTTGCTGCTGAAGTAAACCGAGGCATTTCCAGAGTGAGTCTGGACACCGGGGTGCCGGTTATTCAAGGTATTATCACTGCTGATACGCTGGAGCAAGCTATCGAAAGAGCCGGAGCAAAGGAAGGGAATCGGGGATTTGCTGCAGCTATGAGTGCTATTGAAATGGCTAATTTAGTCAAAAATATTGGGGGCTCTTGAAATAGCTAAAATTGGGTAAGTACTGTGGTTTTTGTGGGCTTAGTCAAGAGCTGAGCGATTTTGGACTGAATCACGGCTCGCTCTGGGTTATTCTTCCAAGCTTGCCAATCTTCCAAGCTTAACCAGGTACTGATGACCAGGAGATGAGAACTGTCTTTGACGTTTCGGAGTGTTTCTCCTGATACGTAACCGGGTTGCTGAGCTGCTTTAGCTCTTAGCTCCTTTAGAAGTTCGTTTAATTCGGCTTCTTTTTCTTCTTTAATATTACGCTCGATAATTACTCTGACAGTCATCTTTCCTTTCGCTCAGTTTTTGGGCAATGGTAGATTAACCTCTGTATTAACCGAATCTTTGCTTTAAACAGATGAGGCAGAAAGTGGTCAGAAATCAATCAGTAACCTTAAAAACTCTATCTCCTGGTCGAACTCGGTCAGAGACTTTAATACCGATGGCATCACCAGGCTTACCTTCATTGATATCAACACGATTGATTTGCATGGAAGCCACCACAAGCTCCATGTCTGTGGTGTGCCCTTTGATGTGGATTCTATCCCCGACCTTTAAGGTTCCACTAAGCAGAATCCCAGCTACTACCGGCTTAGCAAAAAAATCGCTTACTTTGCCAACTTCGACTTCTGGCATCTGAAAACACCTCCTTTCTCTATTTAGTATATGTTTCTCACAATGACAAATCAATAGCTGGGTTGCCTTGAATTTAAGATCATAGCTCCCAGAAGTCGATTAACTGACTATAGTCAATTACGCCAGCCATTGCCTTATTTTCAGCTTCTATGCCAGCTTCCACAGACGCAGCTACTGGATTTAAGCCACCGAGAAGGATTATACCTATCCTGTTTAAGCCGATGGGAATTTCGCAAACAGGCTCACTGGTATCTCCCACCATCATTACTCCACCTATACCTTTCTGCTTTAACTTAGTAATCACCTCTTCTGTCATAGCTCTGCACTGTGCAGGAATTTCACGGAAATTAGCTAGGATTTTGCCATTGCCGGTTGTAGCAGCTTCGGCAACAGCAGTCATCTTACCTCTAATGAAAATTTCAGAAGGGTCAATAGTGGAACCTTCATAGCTGATGAGTTCAATAAAGCGCAGCGGCTGAGAGTTGCGAATCTGGAGTATGCCGCCAAACCTTGAGTCCATTGGTACACCAGCTTTAAGTAAAGCACCATTGATGGTTATGCTGCATACTGTGGCAAAACCGACCATATCCTTTGGCACCAAAATTCCGCCGAGTCTTTCCTCTTCGTTAGCTATGGCAACTAACTGACTGACACAGAGCCCAGCGTGGAAGGCTTCTTTCATTGCCTTTATGGCTTTTTGTAAATTGTCTTTTGGGAAAAAAGAGATATTGATAACCACTTGTCCCTTACCTGTGTTCACATCAAAAGTGGTGCTGAAAGCTAATAGTTCAATTCTGGTAATAACAAAACCCACTTTGTCGGTGACTAAGGCATTTTTCAGCTCCTCTTTACCTAATTTGGTTATTATTCTGCCATCTTTATCCATCGGCTGCGTAAGCCCACGCTCGTCCATTATTTTCAAGTGATATCTTACGGCTCTTTCTGTAAGGTCAACACCGTAATCTTTCAGCTCACGGGCAATAATCCTTGCTCCCAAAGGTTGTGTTGATTCGTTTAACACCTTTAGGATAGAGATGACTTTTCTTTCTACTTCATGGGCATCGTGACCAATCATGATATCGGGTCAACCCAAAATTCGGTCTACTTCCTCACTATCGGAATCCATTATATAAGGAATTCCGGAAATATCAGCAGCGTCTTTAGTTAAAGCTACTAAGTCATCTCGGGTAATATAGTTCAAAGCAAATTTCCGAGCACCAGCCATGAGCTGCTGTAGCCCAGCTGTTAATCGGTCGTAGTAGGTAAACATACCAATAGTCGCTGCCGGTATTTTGTTGAAATCCTTACCATATTTTTCCTTTAGTTTAGCAGCGCCGGTAAAAATTTGCTCAATCGTCTCCCCGTATTTTTTGATTTCCGAAGTAAGCTTTTCATTTCTAACCATTTCTCCAATAGTATTGCCCACCATTGCTGCTGTCATGCTGGCTCGCCCAAGGCAGATCGCCTTTATATAAGGTGCCCCTAGTGCTATTCCCTTGAATATCTGGTCTTCTAAAGCAATTCCACCCGCAATAGCACAATCAGGAATAAAAGCCCTCTTCTTTGCCAACCTGTGCAGGAAACTGTACAGCAAGCATTCGAGATAAACTGTGGGTATTCCCCACTCATTCATCATCCGCCACGGGCTCATCCCAGTGCCTCCACCGGCACCATCTATGGTAAGAAGGTCTATCTTAGCTTCTGAAGCAAATTTCACTGCCCGAGCTAAGTCTGCTGGTCTGTAAGCACCAGTTTTAATGGTGACGTATTTGGCACCTAATTTTCTAAGCCTTTCTACTTCCTTCAGAAATGGCTCTTCGTCAACCATGCCGAGTCGGGAATGCCTCTCAAATTCTTTGAAAGCTTTTATTTTGTAAGCTTCTTGAACTATTGGGTCGTCAGGATCGGGAACTACTATATAGCCTCTCCTCTTTAGTTGTAGAGCTCTTTCTAAAGAAGGAAGCTTGACTTCACCCCCTATACATTTGGCTCCTTGTCCCCATTTAGCTTCGATTACCTCCACGCCCAATTTCTCAGCAACATATTCCGGGACTCCAAGGCGTCCATCTTCTACGTTGTATTGGACTACCACGGCGCCGAAGTCCTCATACCAATCTTTAAAGATTTTGACTCTTCTTTCCATTTCTGGAGAGTGAACAACTTTGCCATTCTTGAATTCAGCTCTGGGATCCATACCGCAAACGTTCTCACCAATTACTGCAATAGTGCCACAAATAGCGGCACCAATAGCCATGCCTTCCCAATGAATTCTGGCAATGTCTGTAGAACCAAGAGCACCGGTAAAGAAAGGAACCCTTAGTTTTATCTTGCTCTTGGCTCCCACTTTAGTTGAGACATCAACACTGGGGAAAATTGCTTTATCAGGGTCGGCTTCTGTACCTACAGCTCCAACACAAGTGCCCTGAATATTAAAGTGCGAATAATCTATAGGGTAATCTTTTTCAGCACCAGCAATTGTTTTCCCGAAGGGCTGGGGATATATGACCTCTCTGCCTCTGAAAGCAGACTTTCCTACTTCACAAAGCCCCGTGCAACCATCGAGGCAAACTACACAAAGCCCTGAGGGTGGGGAAGGGGCTACTCTATTTCTCGTTTGCGTAGCAGCACTTGCATTCGGTTTACTTAGCGTCATTTTAGTTCTTCCTCCTCATAATTTGTTTTGTTATCGTGTGCCAGTAGGTAACCGTTTTCCTACTCTACCAAATCATGATTAACTTGTCAATATTGGTAACAAGGGAGTCTTGACACAATATTCAGGTAAGGGTATGATGCTAATGAGATAAAATGTGAATCGGAGGCAACAAATGGCGACGGAAAAATGGATGCCACCGCCTTATGCTTGGGAGGAGTTCCTTTCTTTTGACCGTCTGAAAAGAGCTGTGACGAGTAGAGTACTGGACTGGGTAGAACATCTCATGGAGACAGAGTTTCCTGTAGAGCAGTCACGGATAGAAGAACTGGTAGCCACGGAATGGCAACGAGCGAAAGAAATGTTACGGGCCTCACCTCAGGCTCGAGAAGCGTTTCGAAGATGGTTGGAAGGTTATGTAGGTGAGCATGTGGATAGAAGAATAAAGGCAGACAAGTCTGAATTAGAGCAATTTGGTGTAGCTGAAAAGAGCATTTAGGACAAGGGGTACCGGTTCTATACTGATGTGAGGAGAGGAAAAGCAGAGCCTCTCCTCTATTTTTAAGGGGGAACTAATATGGAGCAATTAGAAAAAAGATTAGAGATGTTAGACCAGCGCTTGGATAATATTGATTCTGTGGTTACTGCTTTAGTGGAGCGGGTGATGAAGCAACCAGTCAGCCTTGAAGTTACCTGCCCTAAGTGCGGTACCATTATAGAGGTTACTCTGACGGGCAATATGAAGGTGAGTGGCAAAAGCTAACCCCAATTGTTTTGAGGAACAAGCATGCTAATGATTGCCATTATTGATTATGGTGCCAGCAACTTGTCCAGTGTGGCTAAAGCTATTGCCAGCCTCGGTTATCAAGCACGAACGACTTCAGATCCAAAGCAAGTGACTGAGGCAGAAGTGGTTATTCTGCCTGGTGTGGGTGCGGCTGGGGATGCTATGGGTAAGCTTCACAAATGGGGTATGATAGAACCTATTCAGCAAGTCATTGCTGAAAATCGCCCTTTTCTTGGTATTTGCTTGGGCTTACAGGTATTACTCAGCGCTACAGAAGAGAGTGGTGGTTGCCAGTGCCTTGACCTTGTTCCTGGCAAGGTAGTTCGTTTACCAGCAGGAGTTAAGGTTCCTCACATGGGCTGGAACCAAGTCAAGCAAAAATCCTTCCATCCTATTTTTGATAGGGTTCCTGACGAAGCCAATTTTTATTTTGTCCACAGTTACTACGGGGATGTGTCAGACAAGTCATTAGTCATTGGGGAAACAAATTATGGTCTTACTTTTTGCAGTGTCCTGGCTAAGGATAATCTAATAGCTACCCAGTTTCATTTAGAGAAGAGTGGTCTTCAGGGGCTGGTGATGCTGCATAACTTTCTCAAATTTGCCAGTGTCACTTCTTGACGCTGGCAAATTTGACCTTTGGCTACTTGGTTTTGCAAAAGCTAAAATTCATAGAAGAGGCAGATAGTTTCTAAGCTCGTAATCAGTGACGTGGGTACGGTATCTGTCCCATTCTACCTTTTTGTTCTGGATGAAGGTATAGAAAACGTGGTCACCAAGAGCTTTCCTCACCAGCTCACTTTTCTCAGCAAGTTCTATTGCTTCGTACAAACTGCCGGGTAAAGTTGCTATCCCCGTCCGTTTCCTTTCTGCTTCGCTCATCTGAAAGACATTTTCTTCCACCGGCGGTGGCAGTTCATATCCCTTTTCAATTCCTTCCAGCCCCGCAGCTAACATAACGCTGAAAGCAAGATATGGATTACAGGCTGGGTCTGGGGACCTAAGTTCTATTCGGGTAGCCTTTTCCCTTCCTGGCTGGTATTCAGGAATTCTGATTAAGTCAGCCCGGTTTCTCCTTGCCCAAGTGATGTAGCAAGGAGCCTCGTAGCCGGGTATGAGCCGCTTATAGGAATTGACCCACTGGCTGGTAACAGAGGTAATCTCCGGAGCATGTCGCAATAATCCCGCCAAAAAGCCTTTACCTATTTCGGATAGATAGTAGGGGTCATCTTTACTGAAAAAGGCATTCTTATCACCTTTAAATAAGGACATATGGGTATGCATACCGCTGCCGTTAACACCAAAGACAGGCTTGGGCATAAAAGTAGCGTAAACTCCATGATTCTGGGCTACATGTTTAACTACCAACCGATAAGTCATCACATTGTCAGCCATATTTAAAGCATCCCTATAACGCAGGTCTATCTCATGTTGGCTGGGGGCGGCTTCGTGGTGGGCATATTCAACCTGAATGCCCATTTGCTCGAGAATGATTATGGTCTCACGCCGCAAGTCAGTGGCTATATCTGGGGGAGTCAGGTCAAAGTATCCTCCTTGGTCTAAGAACTTAGTGCCGTCTGAATTCTGGAAGTAAAAATACTCCAATTCCGGACCAACATAGAAGGTGTAGCCCATGCCTTCAGCTCGCTTCAGATTCCTTTTCAGGACGTATCGGGGATCGCCTTCAAAAGGCTTGCCACCGGGCCAGTAAATGTCACAGAACATGCGAGCGACTCCTCCTTGCTCTCGAGGTCGCCAGGTAAGTACCTGGAAAGTATTTGGGTCTGGCAAAGCTAACATATCGCTTTCATCAATTCGGGCAAAGCCTTCTATGGAGGAGCCATCGAAGCCCATTCCGTGGCTTAAAGCCTCTTCCAATTGCTCGGCAGTAATAGAAAAACTTTTCAGGAACCCAAGTATGTCAGTAAACCATAACCTTATGAATTTAATGTCTAACTCCTTAGCTTTTTTAAGGACAAGTTCTTTAGCTTCTTCTTTTTTTGCCACATTAACCCCCTATCATTCGTCAGAGAACCTTTGGCAAGAGTATAGAACAAGTAATCATCTCGTTCAATAGCTACTTAGGCGATTATTTGGTTTTTAGCTTGACTGTTTTTTTGGTGGTTTGTTAAAATCAACACACAAGGGCGGTTAGCTCAGTGGTTAGAGCGCTGCGTTGACATCGCAGAGGTCACTGGTTCAAATCCAGTATCGCCCATTTTTTGTTACAGTAAATAAAACTACCGGGGAGATTGTGACATTATTTTGATCGAATGTAAATCTTATATTGTCTGGGAGGTAAGAGATGAAAGCTTTTGCGATGCTTAAGATTGGAGAAGTAGGATGGATTGAAAAGGAAGAGCCGAAACCGGGTCCCATAGATACTATTGTCCGTCCCCTTGCAGTGGCTGCCTGTACATCAGATATCCATAATGTATATGCGGGTGCTATTGGAGAAAGGCATAACCTGATTATGGGGCATGAAGCTGTGGGCGAAATCGTGGAGGTTGGCAGCGAAGTAAAAGACTTTAAGCCAGGTGACAGAGTGGTAGTTGGGGCGGTTACTCCAGATTGGAGAACTCTCGACATTCAGCGAGGCTGGCATCAGCATTCGGGGGGAATGCTCAGAGGATTTAAATTCGCAAACATAAAAGACGGTGTTTTTGCTCAATATTTCCATGTGAACGACGCGGATATGAATTTGGCTCATCTTCCAGAAGAAATTCCCTTGGAAACAGCGGTAATGATTTCTGATATGGTGCCTACTGGTTTTCATGGTGTTGAACTGGCTGAGATTGAATTTGGAATGACGGTTTGTGTCATAGGAATCGGCTCTGTGGGGCTTATGTCGGTAGCAGGAGCAAAGCTTCACGGGGCAGGTAGAATTATTGCTGTCGGAAGTAGACCAGTGTGTATAGAAGCAGCAAAGTACTATGGTGCTACCGATATCGTAAACTACAAAGAAGGTGATATAGCAAAACGAATTATGACATTAACAGAAGGAAAAGGTGTAGATGCTACCATTGTAGCCGGTGGAGAAAAAGAAGGAGAAGGGCTGGCTCAGGCAGTAAAGATAACAAAACCTGGAGGTACTATAGGGAATGTAGCTCATTTCTCCACAGGCGAATTTTTGCCGATTCCACGCCTTAAATGGGGTGCTGGTCTCGGTCATAAAACTATAAGAGGAGGGCTTACGCCGGCTGGTCGCCTCAAGCTGGAAAGGCTAATAGATTTGGTAAAATATAACCGTGTAGACCCCAGCAGATTGGTAACCCACGTATTTCAGGGCATGGAAAATATAGAGAAGGCTTGGTACCTAATGCGTGATAAACCTCAAGACCTTATTAAACCTGTGGTCATTTATTAAAGGGCTGGTCCAAATTCAGTATTACCGACTTTTGTCTACAAAACACTAATAAAAGTCCGCAAATAAGTTCACGGATTATCTCAGAATTTTGTCTTGAACGCCCTCAAGCCGAATTTGCTATGGATTTTCCCTCGTTACACGCAATAGTTTAATGGATGTAATCTCCATCCATATTAGGGGTAATCCCATTGATAGCCTCTGAAATAACCCATCCTGTGATTCAAAAATATCGAGGCTGTAGAGCATCGATAGCAGTAGTGTGATGACTGCAGTTATCCATGAAAATGTGGTGTATGACCTCCATCTGCTATCCGACCATTGCCTTATGGCGACGAGTACTGGTGCGATAGCAAAAGAAATGGCAGCAACAGTAGCAAAAATGCTATGAGTCACTCCAACCCAAGTTACATCAATACATCCGGGATCGCATGGAAAGATTCCCGTCATTATCAACGAGACTCCAGACAGAACGATTAAGGCAGGACCTACTCTGGAAGCCTTATTACTACTAATGCCACGGTCGATTCCTAGAGCAAATGCAATCATAAATATTCCCAGAAGAGGAAACCCCAAAGTATTAATGATTAGAGCGTAGGGCACATCAGACGCACCGAGTTCGCTCATCGACTGTGATATATGGCTGTAGTCTGGTTGAAGATAACCAACGATTCCAATCACTATCGCATAAAATATTGGACCGACAATTCCGCATATTGCGGTTAAACCCAAGATATTGCTTCGTTTACTAAGTTGCCTTGTCTTTGGGTTCATTTCCACCCGGGATTACTTGGTTCGTGTTCTTGCTTTGAATCTCAACTATCAGAACGCGGAGAGATTTAACCATTGCCCTTATTTACATATTATTAGATATAGTTGATATCTTCAATATATGACGAGGGCACCTCACTTAGGAGAGAACTTTTAAATCTACATGGTCAAGCAGAACGTTGGCGGGTAAATATTTGGTTACTAACTTTCATAAATGCTATAATGTGAACATAGCTGATGAAGCTTAATAACTAAGGAGGGAGTTGTAGGAGACATGTGCACTACCTGCGCCGCTCATGCTAAGAAAGTTGGCAAGACAACCAAGAAAGCAACCACCAAAAAGGAAAAGTAAACACGAAATCAGTAAGCTATCAGCATTATACTGACCTGGGGCTGTAGCTTAGTTGGGAGAGCGCCTCCTTTGCACGGAGGAGGTCAGGGGTTCGAATCCCCTCAGCTCCATTACGTGTAAAAGTTAGCTAACTGTTTACATAATAAGCAATCCCCAGAACCATCGCCGAAATCTATAGGTACCAAGATTTACACAGCACTGGTTTTACGTGTTTTTCTTCGCATCATAACAACAATGCTACCCACTGCTCCGATTAAATAGGCAATTGGGCAAATGAAAATTGCCATCATAAAAAAGAAAGGCTCATCGCCTATGCCACTTCGTTCCCAAAAGTCCTCACCAAACCACTGAGTAAATAGTCCAAAAACGAGATTATGCAAGATAATGCTTACGAAGAGTCCTACAGCGGAAGAGGCTGTCAGTATCAGAAATTTCTTGAAGGTCTTGTCTATATCCGCCCTGACTACCAGAATTAACAGCGTCAATCCTAATAAAAAGAAGGGTAACCAGAAGATGAACCCAGAAATTGCTAAAGACCAAAAGCCCATATATGGGATAAAACCGACACCACGCGCTATGACAAAGAGACCAACTAATGACCAAAATACTGGCAGAATAAATTTATTCGTCACTTTCTCCCTCATATCACTTAACAAGTTACAGACAGATACTAATTCTTCATTAGCAACTTGTCAATGCAGTAAATAAATGGTGAAATATTGGGAGTATGAGGTCGGTTTTACACCGACGACAATCAGAGATAATCAGAAAATGGGGTTTTCACTGTAGGTATCTAAAGGGAGAGGATAGTTTGTGAGGACATTTGTGATTGGGAAATTGATGTGAATAAAGCTAAATCAGGACCGAACTGGATAGATAAAGCCAAAATTAGCCTGAAGAAGGTAATGAGGATGAATATCTTTCTGTGTGATAGCTGTAAGTGGAACTGGCGGAGCGCCTGTCATTATCCTGAGCGTCCCAATGTTACTTGGTGCCCTGACTATGAAAAAAGAGGATAGTTCTCAAAAATTCAGGCTGGTCTAAAGGCTAAAGCCGTTTTTTTCTCCTCTCCTTCCCCTGTCTCTATAAAGTCTACCTTAAGAGGCATACCAACCTTGATTTGCCCGCTATTAGGGTCAATGCCGATAATTTGAGCACTAATCCTGGGACCTTCTTCAAGCTCCACAATGCCGGCGCAATAAGGGTTATCTCTGCCATAGCCTCGGGCTATCATTTTAGTGGGAGCCACAGTAATTACAGTAAAGGCTGCCAATTTCCCCTTCCCTTTTACCTCTGTCCACTCCATATCTGTGTTCTGACACTTGATGCACAGCGGTCTTGGTGGCACATATATGGCTCCACATTTTTTGCACCGGCTAGCCATGAGTTTTTTCTCATTAAGAAACTGGTTAAAGGATATAGGTGTTATAGGTTTTTCTGCCATTTGAGATCTATCTCCTCTCATAGATATGGACTGTGCATGTCCCTCCGGTAGCACCCACGTTGTGAGTCAAACCTAAGGACAGGGTTCTTTCGGGAACTTGTCTTGCTCCAGCCTCTCCTCTTAGTTGGTGCCATATTTCGACCGCCTGCCCTGCGCCTGAAGCGCCTATAGGGTGACCCTTTGCTTTAAGTCCCCCTGAAGTGTTAACGGGCTTCGCACCATCACGGGCTGTTACTCCTTCTTCAGCAGCCCGAGCAGCTTCGCCTGGCTTAAAGAAACCCAAGTCTTCTGTGGCTATGACCTCAGCGATGGTGAAGCAGTCGTGGACTTCAGTTAACTGGATATCCTCTGGCTTAACCCCTGCCATCTCATAGGCTTCCTTAGCAGCTACCTTAGCGGCGAGGAGGGAGGTCAGCTCAGCCCTTTCGTGCAAAGCATGGTCACTGCCCTGTCCAGAGCCGATAATATGAATAGGGTTGTTGCTGAAATTCTTGGCTATCTCTCCTGCGACTAATAGGATACAGGCAGCACCATCAGTAATTGGTGAGCAATCAAAAAGTCTGAGAGGCCAGGCGACTATCGGGTTAGACTGAGGGTCGTTGAGGAAGTCCATCTCGTCCTTCCAGGTGGGTATTGGCTGACCTTTCTCTTTAGATCGAGCTATGCGTGAATTCATGATATCTCTAATGGACATGTTGAATTGGGCTTTCGGGTTTAAGGCGCCGTTATTGTGATTTTTTATAGCTATCTCCATGAGCTGCTCAGATTTAGTGCCGAACTTGTGCATATGAGCTGTGGCAATGGCGGCGTAAAGTCCAGGGAAGGTGAAACCAGCAGCAGCCTCGTAACAGGTATCACCAGCAGCTGCCAGGAATTCCGTTACTTGTTCGGTAGGTACAGGTGACATTCTTTCGACGCCGCCGACCAAAACTACATTATAGATGCCTGAAGCCACAGCAAGAATTCCCTGTCGTAAGGCTACCCCACTGGTACCACAAGCGCCTTCAATTCGGGTTGCTGGCTTAGGTATGGTTCCTATCCAGCTTGCCATAATTGGTGCTGGATGCCCCTGCAACTCAAAAAACTCGGGCATGGCAGTACCCACATAGATGGCTTCGATATCCTTAATATCCAGACCTTTATCCACAGAAGCCTTCATTTCATTAAAGGCATCAACGAATAGGTCTCTTGTGGTTTTGTCCTTATAAGTGCCAAATTTACACATTCCAGCTCCCACCATAGCCACCCCCCTACCTAATTTGCGTTTTCTTATGTTGGTCATGTCTCTCGTCACCTATTTATATTCATAAAATCCTTTACCTGTTTTACGACCTAAATGACCTGCAGCCACCATTTTTTTCAATAGTACTGGTGGGGCAAACTTGAGGGCTTTGAATTCGTCGTACATAGCGCAGGCAATAAAGTACATGGTATCAAGCCCGACCAAGTCACTGAACTCAAAAGGACCCATAGGGAGATTTAAGCCTAACTTCATGGCTTGGTCAATGTCTTCTTTAGTGGCATGACCAGCTTCGAAGAAGCGGATACAATCCAAAACAAATGGGATATATAGTTGATTAACGATAAATCCTGGAGCATCTTTGGCAATGACAACCGTTTTCCCGAGGGATTGCCCAAAAGCCTTGACTGTGTTAACAGTCTCGTCACTGGTGACAATGGTTCTGACTAGTTCAACGAGTTTCATAATAGGTGCTGGATTGAAGAAGTGTATGCCAACTACCTTTTCTGGGCGCTTGGTTGCCATAGCCATATCAAGAATAGACAAGCCTGAGGTATTACTGGCAATTATGGCGTGGTGAGGGCAGATTCTATCTAATTCAGCAAAGATTTTCTTTTTAAGCTCCATATTTTCAACGACGGCTTCAATTATGAGGTCACAATCTTTAAAGTCTTGGGTGTTCAAAGTCCCTTTGAGCCTCCCCAAAGCAGCTTCCATATCTGATTGTGTCAGTTTCCCTCTTTCGACTCCCTTGGTCAAAGAAGCTTTAATGGCTGCCAGACCTTTGTCGAGAAGCTGCCCGCTGACTTCAGAGACGACCGTCTGATAGCCAGACTGGGCACAAACCTGAGCAATACCAGCTCCCATAATACCAGCCCCTACTACTCCCATTTTTTTGATTTGCATAGTAGCTACCTCCTTTTCAAAACCACGTTTTGATGGCATCTCTCTTTGTGCTTCAGTGTATGAACAACGCTGATAGTATTGGGTTTAGAGGGCATCTGTCATAAGGATTTTACCTACTTTTGGCTTTACTTCGCTTTGAATTGAGGCTTTCTTTTTTCAACGAAGGCTTTGGTGCCTTCTTCAAAATCCTCTGTAGTCGTGCACAAATCTGCCAACATTGCCTCTATCTGGAGACCTTCCTGAAGGTTAACGTTCGTCCCTTGGTACATTGCCTGCTTTGCAGCTCTCACTGCCAACGGTCCGGGCTCTAATATGATTTCAGCCATCTTCTTGGCTTCTGGCATGAGTTCAGCCAAAGGAACAACCTTGTTAAGCAGACCTATGCGATAAGCTTCCTGGGCATCAATGGGGCGACCGGTGAGGAGCATCTCGGCAGCTTTAGCTCGAGGGATGAACCGAGGTAGTCTTTGTGTTCCTCCCCAAGCCGGGATTAAACCTAACCTGATCTCAGGGACACCAAAGGTAGCATTTTCGGCGGCTATCCTGATATCGCAGGCAAGGGCTATTTCTAAGCCACCACCAAGGCAGGCTCCGTTGATAGCGGCAATCATAGGCTTCCATAAATCAAGTCCTCTTAGAATTGTGGGCGGTAACCGCCATGTCTGCCCCTTGTTCTTTTTCACATACGGCAACATAGTCTTTATATCAGCACCAGCACAAAAAGCTCTCCCGCCGGCTCCAGTAACGATGCCTACCCATAGCTCATCGTCTCCTCTAAAGTCAATCAGAGCTTGACTGAATTCCTGCATAGTCTCTGGGTCAATAGCATTCAAAGCCTCAGGGCGGTTTATGGTGAAGATAGCAATTCTACCTTCTCTTTTATATTCGATACCCATAATGATCCCTTTCAACTGAATTTTTGAGCCAGCGAGCATTCTAACAAAGACCCTAACTATCGTCAATATAACTTCCCGCTTTTTGATATATCAGTAAGACCTCTAAGTTGAAAAGGCTATGTCTTGGCACGTCACAAAAGCGAATTGAACAAATGTCGCCTATGGGTTATAATCGCAAATTACAAGCAAGATAAGGAAGGCTACCTTGCTCAAAAGCCACAGTTGCGGCGAATTAAGAAAAGAACATGTCGGCATTCAGGTGACTTTAGCTGGCTGGGTGCATCGTCGCCGAGACCATGGTGGACTCATATTCATTGACCTACGAGACAAAGGAGGTATTACTCAGGTGGTCTTTGACCCGGGAGTAGCACCGCAAGCTCATCAGGTGGCTGATAAACTGCGGAACGAGTATGTAGTCCAGGTTGCTGGTGGAGTTAGCCAGCGCCCTCCGGGCACAGAAAACCCAAAATTAACCACTGGCGAAGTCGAAGTTATAGCTAAAGAAACTATGATTCTGAATACAGCTAAGACTCCGCCCTTCTATATCAATGAGGATATAGAAGTTGATGAAAGTGTCCGCCTTAAATATCGTTACCTTTACCTAAGACGAGAAAAGATGAAGGAGAATATTATCCTTCGGCATAAAATTGTTAAGTTTATGCGTGATTTTTTGGATGCCAAGGGATTTGTTGAAATTGAGACACCTATTCTGATTAAGAGCACACCGGAGGGAGCTCGAGACTACCTGGTACCTAGCCGTATTCACCCGGGTAAGTTCTATGCTCTGCCTCAGTCGCCTCAACAATTGAAGCAATTGCTGATGGTGGCTGGCTTTGAAAAGTATTTTCAAATAGCTCGTTGCTTTAGGGACGAAGACTTGAGAGCTGACCGTCAACCAGAGTTTACCCAACTCGATCTGGAAATGAGTTTTGTTGATGAAGAAGATATCCTACAACTCCTTGAAGAACTTTTTACTTCTTTGGTGGAGAAAGTGACACCAAACAAACGTCTGTTAAAACCTTTCCCTCGCTTTTCCTATAGTAAAGCTATGGAGCTTTATGGAACTGACAAACCAGATATCCGTTTTGGTCTAGAAATTCGAGATATATCCGATATCGTTGTCAAATCTGATTTCGTTATCTTTCGGAATACTTTGCAGGAAGGGGGTAAGATCAGAGGCATATGCGCACCAGCTTGTGCCGGTTATTCCAAACATCAACTTGAGGAGCTGACTGGATTGGTGAAAGGTCACGGAGCCAAAGGACTAATCACCATGCCGGTTAGTGTAGATAGCAGTAACCAGGGCTCTGTGACTATAGACAAAGCCAAATCCGTAGCTGGCAAATATTTAGCTACCACTGAAATCCGAGGGATAGTTAACAAGTTTGGGGCGAGGTCTGGAGACTTACTGCTAATCTTAGCCGGGCAGCCAAAAGTGGTTGAGAAAGCACTTGATGAGTTGCGGCGAGAGATGGGGAAACGCCTTAACCTAATTGACCCAAATTTGTTAGCCTTTGTTTTTATTATTGATTATCCTCTCTTGGAATGGAACGAAGAGACAAGTCATTGGGAACCGATGCATCATCCCTTCACTGCTCCCAGAGAGGAGGACATCCCTTTATTGGATATAAACCCGGCTCGAGTGCGGGCACGGCATTATGACATCGTTTGTAATGGGTGTGAGCTTTCCAGTGGGAGCATCAGAATTCATACTCGAGAGCTTCAAGAAAAAGTATTTCGCCTATTAGGTTACAACCAAGTAGAAATAGAGGCGCGTTTCGGGCACCTTTTAGAGGCATTTGAATATGGGACACCACCTCATGGTGGTATTGCCCCGGGTATCGACCGCATAGTGATGTTACTGGCGGGTGAAGAAAATCTCAGAGAGGTCATTGCCTTTCCTAAAAATCAGAGTGCCTTTGACTTAATGGTCGACGCTCCATCGCCAGTTATTAAGGAACAATTAGACGAATTACACCTCCGATTAAAAGACGAGAAAGGCACTTAATATCGTTTTGCTCTTTCCTGCAGGAGACCACTATTTGGCTGAAGTTAGTGAAGTTGCCGAAAATATCTACCTCATAGATGCCGAAGCTGCTTTTTTACCCAAACTGACTTCAGTTTACCTTATCAATGAAGATACAAAAGCCTTGGTTGAAAGTGCGTCTCCAGCCGCAAAGAATACTGTTCTTGAAGGATTGAGACAGATTGGCATTGCTCCCCAAGATATTTCTTATATTATCGCCACTCATATTCATTTAGACCATGCCGGTGGGGTTGGAGCCTTGATTCAGGAAATGCCTGAAGCAAAAGTGCTACTTCACCCCAGAGGTAGCAAACATTTGATGGAGCCGAATAGATTGATAAATAGCACGCGCGAAATACAAGGTGAGGTAACCTTAGAACGTTACGGCTCGATGATACCTATCAAACCTGAGAGGATTCAACCGGTGGAAGACAACCAGGTGATAACCTTAGGACCGAATCAAAAACTGAGAATTATTCATACTCCTGGGCATGCTCCGCATCACTTATGCATTTACGAAGAAAGAAATATGGGTATTTTCACTGGGGATGCTGCTGGTTTCTATCTTCAAGAAGTGGGAATGCTCTCCCTCAATACCGTCCCGCCCAATTTTGATTTGGAACTATCTTTGCAGTCTTTGCAAAAGCTTAAGTCCTTGTCTCCCGAAATACTTTATTTCTCCCATTTTGGTATCACCAGAGAAGCTGCTGACTCTTTAAGAGGTTATTGTAGTAAACTGGAAATGTGGGCTCAGACTATTGATAAGACCTTTGGGGCTTATTCTGACCTTGATGAAGCCCTGGAAAAACTCCAAGACCTTATTCGGATGGAAACAGAGCCAATCAAAAGAGTAAATCCGGCTTTCTATGACCTTGTCTTTTACAACCATGTCCTGTTGTGTATAGAAGGGTACATAGAATACTTCAAGACGAAGCAAGCCGCTAACCGATAGTTTTTCTATCAGAACTCATCAAAATGTTATAATACTGATGCTTAGATGAAACTATTGACGGAGAAAATTGAAAATAGTCAAGCTATTGTCCAAATGGAACTGGAAGCTACAGAATTGGATATGTCTATGGAGGAGGCATATCGTCGTTTGCTTCCCAGAATATCTATACCTGGTTTTAGAAAAGGAAAGGCACCGCGCAGCCTTGTGGAGCAGCATGTGGGCAAAGACATGTTACTGCAAGAAGCTTTGGCTCAACTAATTCCTCACGCTCTCGATGAGATGCTTAAGTCTCGCTCTCTTGAAGCTGTTGCGCAACCTGAAATAAAGTTAATCCAGACTAATCCGGTGACTGTTGAAGCTGTGGTGCCTTTGTACCCCACGGTTAAATTAGGGGACTACAAAGGAGTAAGGTTAGAGCCCGAGCCAGTTGAATTTGGCGGCGATAATATTGAGGCAGTAGTGAACCAAGCACGGGAACAACAAGGGACAAGAGTGCCTGTAGAGCGTCCGGTTCAATATGGCGATTTGTTAATTATGGATGTTGAAGGTATTACAGGAGGGAAGCCTTTTTTGAAGCATGAAGATATGTTATATGAAGTAATCAAAGACTCACCAGTGCCGTTACCCGGTTTTGCTGAGAGAGTGGTTGGTATGAAAAAGGATGAAGAGAGGAGTTTTCGGCTATCTTTTCCCCCTGACCATGAAGTAAAAGAGCTTGCTGGGGAGGATTTTTCATTTAAAGTAAGCGTCAACGAGATAAAAGAAAAGAAATTGCCTGAACTCAATGATGAATTTGCCAGAAGTTTGGGGCACGAAAACTTAGATTCAATGCGAGACCATGTAGAAGCTCAATTGAAGGTCAGGACTGAAGAAATCAGTCGGCGTCGGTTTGAACGCAAAGTGTTAGATGCTGTTGTTCAGCTTTGTGAACTAGATTACCCGCCAGTATTGGTTGATAGAGAGATAGATAGACTCCTTGATGAAGAGGCAAGGAATTTCAAAGACGGTGCTAAGGGATTAGAAGCCTATTTGAAAAATATTTCTAAAACCTTAGCAAAGCATAAGGAGGAGTTGCGCCCAATAGCCACTCGCCGTCTGGTTGAGGCTTTAGTCTTAGAGAAGATGGCTGAAGAAGAAAAACTCCAGGTCAGTGCTGAGGAGATTGATGAAGAAATAGATAAGCTGACCAAAGAGGCTGGCAGCCAAGGAGAAGAATTGCAGAAGGTTTTAGCTTCGCCGCAGGTTCGTCATTCTATAGAGCATTCCTTACTTAACCGAAAAACTATTGATAGATTGGTCGAGATAGTTGGAAGGAAAGTCTAACAACGAAGGCTTAAGGAAAAGGAGGCAATAAATGAACCAATTGCCACAAAATATAATCCCAATGGTAATTGAAAGTACCTCAAGAGGTGAGAGAGCTTTTGATATTTATTCATTACTACTAAAGGAGCGTATCGTCTTTTTGGGTACACCTATAAACGATCAGATAGCTAATTTAATTATTGCTCAGTTACTCTTTCTAGAGCGGGAAGACTCAGAGAAGGATATAAACCTTTATATTCATTGTCCCGGTGGCATCATCAGTGCTGGTCTAGCTATTTATGATACGATGCAATTAATCCGTCCTGACGTTTCAACTATTTGCGTTGGGTTAGCAGCGAGTATGGGCACCCTTTTGCTCTGCGCTGGGGCTAAAGGTAAACGATATGCCCTACCTAATGCCACCGTTCATCTTCATCAAGCTGTTGGTGGTGCCCAGGGGCAGGCGGCTGATATTGAAATTGCTGCCCGAGAAATCATGAGAATACAGGAAATAATTCGGGGCATTTTGGCTAAACACACTGGTCAGCCCATTGAAAAAATCACTCATGATACTGACCGTGATTTTTATCTCAGTGCTGAACAAGCCGTGGAATACGGCATTGTAGACGAAATCCTTGCGGGACAGGGTAAGAAGTAGAGGTTTAACGCTATAATTTTTCTCCACAATACCGGAAATAACTTTCGGAAAGCTGATGGAGGTCTGGCAGTCCCTGACGGGCACCAGGTTTGGTGATAGCAAAACGAGCCATCAAATCCCCCAATATTCCACATTCCCTAAGTCCTTTCCCTTTCAGAATGCCAAGAAGAAAGCCAGCGGCAAAGGCATCACCGGCACCAGTGGTCTCTAAAAGTGGCGAAGATTCTCCGCTTTTACTCTCAGTCTGGTACATCTGTTTCCCATCGAAAATATAGCTAGTTATGACTTTATTTTTTTCTAAAGCTAACCCTTTACCCAGGGTGACCACCATAATTTGAGAGCCGTATCTTATGCATTCCTCGGCACCGTCTCTAAAATTCTTCCCAGTTAATAACTCGATTTCTTCACGATTCAGGAAGAGAATATGCGTTCTTTGTAGTAGGGGAGCTAACGTACCTAAGCCTTTTTTAGCGTAAAGCATACCCGGAGCTAAAGTAATTCTCACGGAGTCTGTTTTTTCTTTAGCTAAACTAACTTGAATTTTGAATTGTTCCTCATTTACGAAAGAGGAGAAGTGCATTATTTGTGCTTGGTTTACATAATTTAAATCTACCTGGCTTTGCTTGAGCAGGCTATTGGCGCCTGGTGAGACATAAAGGGAACGGCTACCTAGCTTATCACTGAGACACAGGACTGAACCGGTTTCCTTGCCTTTCTCAATACGAACCTGGCTGGCATCTATCCCAGCAGCTTTGAAATCTTTAAGTAATAAATTGCCATTTTCATCATCACCGACTATCCCGATAAATCCTGTCTTTACTCCAAGTTTTGCCAGAGCATAGATAGTATTTGCTGCTGACCCACCTGGAAGAGCTGTAAATTCCTCGACTGAGTCTTCACCATCAATGACAACTTGTCCGACTCGGTACAAATAGTCAACATTCATAGCCCCAAATCCAATTACATCTAACTTCGGCATAATTAACTTATCCTAACTTAGCTGCTTCTTCTCTCACCAGGCGGCGGATTCTTTTGTGTATACTGAGTGCTTGGCTAAAATCCCCGACCCCGGATAACCAATGGTAATTGCCTTTATTGCCTGGACTTTCCTTTTTTTCTTTGGCTTTTACCCAGGTTTCCACTGCTGGACGTTTACCTTTTCGCCATATCTCTAAAACTCCCCAGAGGTCGCTAAGGTGGGTCGAAGCTAAACCTATGGTAGAGTAGGGCAAGGCATATTCATTAGCATTGAAAGCAATGGCTAAGCCATCGGCTTGATTAACTGTCTGCAACATTTTGAAGTCAGTGATACTGTCGCCGACCACTACCCATTGCGATAGTGCTTCACCTTTAATTTGGGCAAAGCGTTTTAATGCTTCTACCTTCCGTTGTCCGCCCACCGGTTTTACCTGCTTCACCAAATTGCCTAAATTGGTCCCCGGGAGCTCTTGCCAGAAGAAATGGTCGAGATGTCCTTTTATCTCCTCATCGTTGGTTACTGGCTCTAAGTTTAGAATAACTGACTCTATTCGTTGCACAGGAGTGTAGTCTTTGTCATTTAGCTTTTTAGTGAATTGGTCCAGAGGGAAAGAAGTGCAGCTGACATTTTGGTGAAGGATGTTTAGCCGTCCCGTAATTCGCAAAGCATACTGTTCATAACTCGTACTAATACAGAAGACCTTCCAATTATCTGCGGTCAACTGAGTTATTAGCTCTGAGGCTCCCGGGGTTAAACTTGCCTTTTCTGCCAGAGCCACAATATCCTTTTCCTTTATTTGGTGACAGGCGAGGAAAGGGACGATGAGAGCCAGAGTATCTCCAGGTTCATAATCTGTTTTGCCTTCTAAAGTTAATAGGTCGTCGTACCGACTAATAATTTCAAAGATTTTGCCGCCCTTGGGAAATAGCTTCATCAGCTCGTAGGCATTATCCTGGGACGCAAGCGGACCTTCAAGGTCAAAGCAAATTAGTCCCAACTTTCCCCTCTTCTACAAGCTTGTCTATCTCTTCAGTCAAGTCGTATCCAGCTATTTGTTGTCCTTTTTCATCAATCACTTTGCCATCTGCAATCTTAATTTTATTCTGGCTGAAGGCTTTGAGAGTGGCAACAATCATGGGGAACTCTCTTTTCAGCCCAAACTGGCGAATAAGCCAAAAGAGAGTGTTATTTTCACCCTGTTTCCCCTTTATTTCATCCAGGGAATATCTATCAATTTCCTTCCAGTAGGCATCAAAGGGTTCTCCTCTGATGGAGTAGGTGCAAAAAGTCATTACTGGTCCTCTATCTAACTCTGGGGTTACCAAGTGTATCATTACTCCAGACTTCTGAGCTCTGGTCTCTATAAGCTTCCAAATTACCTCTTGCCAGGTACCAGTAGGACCACCGGGCGGGGCTGGGTGGAGGTTAATCATTTTGTACTTTTGGCACATTTCCTTACCTACAATGAGCATGTAGCCAGCTAAGACGCAAAGGTCAGGGAAAAAGGTGCTAAGACGTCTCATTATTTCTCTATCATAATCGAGCCGCCAGGATGGTAGCTGGTCGCTTTCGTTAGTAGTAGCCGCTACTTTTAGATTTCTAAACTTATTATAAGAAAGACAGACAAGTGGGATATTGTAGTTACGAACTAATTCAAAAAAGAGGTCACTTTCCTTTGCCTCTCCCCCCTCCCGGTTGCTGAAGACGAAAATGATTTCTCCGTCTAATTCTCTTCTTCTTATGCTCTTTTGCACTACCTGAAGAAGCTGTCTGGCAGCTTCGTCTCTACCAGTAGAAAACCAACCAATTTTCAGCAAAGGCTAAACTCCTTAAAAATAGTGCTTTTTGAATCTTGACCAAGTACTGGCAACATGAACTAAAGGGCTTGACTTACGCCCGAAGATTCTGCCTTGTTTGAGAGACTCCTTGAAATCGTCTTTGCCTGTAAATTCAGGCATTTCTACATAGGCGTTACCGATTTCTGAGGCAGTATGGGCATCGCTACCAGCGCTAACCGGCAGACCATGTTTATGGGCAAGTTGCCAGGCTCGTGCTGAACTATTATGGAAGAGACTTCGGGCGTTAAAGACTTCGATGATATCAACCTTAGGAATAAGATTTTCCAAAGCCTCATGCCCAAAGGCTGACAGGCGTGTTTGGTCGAACGGGTGGGGAATACAAACAAGCCCGTCCTGGGCTCTGATTTGAGCTATAGCTTCTTCCGCGGGTAAAGGACTATGAATTTCATCAGTAAGGAATAGCCCCATAATTTCACCCCATGGGGTCAAGATTTCTTCGGCAACGATGACTTGGAAGGGAGCGAAATTTTTTAACTCTAGAGCGCCAGCAATAGTACCATGGTCTGCTACAGCAACACAATTGATGCCAATCTTTAGGCAACGGCTAATTATTGCTTCCAGGTGCAGGGCACAATCCATGGAGTAGGCAGTGTGGATGTGAAGGTCGGCTTTCAGCAATATTGTTAACCTGCTCTCTCCAAATATTCCCTAGTGCGGGTGTCAACTTTAATAATGTCTCCGTTGTTGATGAAAAGTGGAACCTGAACCATCAGTCCTGTTTCCAGTTTAGCTGGCTTGCTTCCTGCAGTAGCTGTGTCGCCTCTAAAACCAGGACCTGTTTCCACTACTTTGAGTTCGACAGCTACGGGCAGTTCTACTCCCACTGGCACGCCTTTGTGGGTTAACATTTCTAATTTCATTCCTTCTTTTAAATAATCTGTGGTACCCTCAAGCTGGGCTTCGTTGAGAGGTATCTGTTCGAAAGTCTCTGTGTCCATGAAGTAAAATAGATTGCCATCATTATATAGGTATTGGATAGGGCGATATTCGAGAAAAGCCCGCGTGAACTTCTCGCTCGCTTGGAAGACTCGTTCAATAGTATGTCCAGCACGAATGTCACGCAGTCTTAACCGAACCTGAGCCGACCCACGCCCCATCTTAATGTGCTGGTAATCAACAACCTGATACAGTTGACCATCCAACTCAATAGTTATGCCTTTCTTTAATTCTCCAGCGTCTATCATGAATGCCTCCTACAAATGAGTTATCAAATCTTTAGCTGCCTTGCTCAGCACTTTTGGTTTATTTTTCTCTAAAACTATCACATCTTCAATTCTCACACCACCCCATCCTTCTATATAGATCCCAGGTTCGATAGTGAAAACCGCACCATTTGTCAGGACATCGGTTGAATCTGGAGCCAGCCTTGGTAATTCGTGAGGAGCCAGACCAATACCGTGCCCGAGACCATGTCCAAAGGCTTTTTCGTAGCCAGCTTCTTGGATGACTGTGCGAGCTGAACTATCGGCTATGTCGCCACTCATACCAGTTTCTATCATGGCTAAAGCTGTCAGCTGTGCTCCTAAAACAGCATCATAAATAGTGATAAACCGTTTATCTGGTTTACCCAGGTAAAATACGCGGCTCAGGTCACTACAATAACCGTCTACTCTGGCACCGATATCAATTAGTATTGGTTCCCCAGGAGCAATTTTTCGCTCTGACGGTCTGGCATGGGGCAAAGCTGAATTAGGACCTGAAGCCACAATCAATTCAAAGGGCAAAGTACCACTGCCCTCATTCCGGAGAAATTTTTCAATCCCCCAAGCTAATTCCTTTTCAGTTATAGCAGGGCGTATAATAGTCGAAGCGTATTCCACAGCTTTGTCAGCGAGATTCACAGCTTTGAGAATGAGTCCCAATTCCTCCGTTTCTTTCACAGTGCGTAATGATTCAACCAAACTGGAAGTAGCAAAGAGTTGAAAAGAAAGGTGTTTTTCCTTTATTACCTCTACCAGGTGATTATATAAACTGACCGAAAGATATTCAGCTTCAAAGCCCACTTTATTTAGATTTAGATTAGAGATTGTTTCTGGGAGCCAATCGGCTATTCTGCCCTTAGTCTGGATAACTTCCCAGTCCGTCGCTTCCCTTTTGGCTTGTTCTATGTATCGGGAGTCCACCGCTACCAGAGCGTTATCACGGGTTATTATTAACCAACCTTCAGAGCCGGTAAAAGCTGAAAGGTAGTGGCGGTTTTCTGGCTGCATTATTAAAATGGCTTCCAGTCCTTTTTCCTCTAACTTAGTGCGCAATTTCTGTAATCGATTCATTCAGTATTAGCTTCCTCCAGCACCAGGCGGTGTTTATATGAGCACTCTGAGCACTTTGCTAAACCTTTTCGGTACACAACCAAGAGTTTCCCACACTTGGGGCAGGACTTGGGAAGAGGTTTGTAGTGGGTAGTAAATTTGCATTTAGGGAAAGCGCTGCAGCCATAAAAGATTCGCCCTTTTTTCCCTATCCTCTGGACAAGCTCTTGTCCACATTCAGGGCAAGAAGCACCGGTTCTGACTAAGAATGGCATTGTAGTTTTGCACTTGGGAAAATTGCTGCAGGCTAAAAACTTACCATAACGTCCTTTCTTTATTACCAAGGGCTGATGGCAATTAGGGCAGACTTCATCAGTTGGCTGGCTAAAGCTGATTTTATTTATTTTTGTGAAGGCGGTGCGTAAACTTTCCTCAAAAGGTGTATAGAAATTACGAAGCACTGGCACCCATACCTTTTTGCCCCGGGCTATGTCATCCAGTTCCTCTTCCATCTTGGCAGTGAAGCCCAGGTCAACAATCTTTGGGAAATGTTCACTCAGAAGGTCATTGACGATAAATCCTAACTCATCAGGGTGAAAACTGCCGTTTTCTTTATGTACATATCTTCTTTCCTGAATCGTGGCTAATATAGGGGCATAAGTGCTTGGTCGACCGATACCCTTTTGTTCCAGGGCTTTTATCAGCGTTGCCTCAGTATATCGAGGAGGTGGCTGAGTAAAATGTTGCTCTGGGATGATTTGAAGGAGTTTCAAACGGTCTCCCCTTTCCAATGTGGGAATGGGAGCCATAATTTTGTCTTCTTCATCTTCGTCCTTGCTCTCAATATATAAAACTATGAAGCCAAGAAATCTGGGTGTTGAGCTGGTAGCTTGGAATAAATACCCTTTTTCAGAACCTGGACGTTCAGCTTCAATTTCCACCGTTGTGATATCGAAGATTGAAGCTGCCATTTGACTGGCTACAGCTCGTTTCCAAATAAGTTCATAAAGTTGGAGTTGTTCTGACTTCAAATAAGGAGTAAGCTGAGAAGGTTCTCTAAAGACTTTCGTGGGGCGGATTGCTTCATGGGCTTCCTGGGTAAATTTTTGCTTCCGGGCAAAGGTGCGTGGCTTTGAGAGTAGAAAGTTGCTGCCGTAACGCTGAGTGATGAAGTCTCTCATCTCGGCTATGGCACTCGGTGCGACATGAATAGAATCGGTGCGCATATAGGTAATAAGCCCGACTAAACCTTCATCTCCAATGGTTAGACCTTCGTAAAGTTGCTGAGCAATAGCCATAGTCCGATTAGCGTTAAAACGTAGTTTTCTCCAAGCTTCTTGCTGTAAAGTGCTTGTTGTAAAAGGCGGTGCTGGCTGCCTGGTTGTTTCTTTGGTTTGTGATTTGCTGACTGTGTAACTTGCCTTTATCAGCTCAACAGCAATGCTATTAGCTTTAGTCTGGTTAGGAATAGCTACTTTAGTTCCATCACTTAAACCAATAAGCAGTGCCCTGAAGGTTCCTTGTCTGTTTTCCGGCACTGATTTTGCGAGCTCAACTTCAATAGTCCAGTATTCTTGTGGTATAAAGTCTTGGATTTGCCGTTCTCTGTCCACGATGATTTTCACTGTTGCTGACTGAACTCTACCTGCAGACAGCCCACTGTGAACTTTACGCCACAGCAACGGGCTTAATTTGTAGCCTACCAGCCGGTCCAAGAGACGGCGTGCCTGTTGGGCATTGACCAATTTCATATCTATTGTCCGTGGATTCTGTAGTGCCTGTTCAATGGCTTCTTTGGTTATCTCGTGGAAGACGATACGGCGAATGGGTATCCTGTCTTTCTTTAGTTTGCTTGCCTCAATTAAGTGCCATGAAATAGATTCACCTTCCCGGTCGGGGTCAGTAGCCAGATAAACAGCTGAAGCACTATTAGCTGCCTCCTTAATTTCGCGAATAACCTTTCTTTTTTCAAAGAGGACAACATACTTTGGTGTAAAGTCCACTAAATTTATACCCAGTTCTTTTTTAGGTAAATCGCGCACATGTCCTAATGAGGCTTTAATAGTGTAGCCTTTGCCTAATATCTCCTTGAGTGTTCTTGCTTTAGCCGGAGATTCAACAATGACTAATTTGCCTACCATAGTTATCTAAAGTTTATTTACCCTTCCGTATTTCTCGAGCCAACACGTAGTTCATACTGCCTACCTGCTTTACCAGTCCTTTTAGTTCCATCATAGCTAAGGTACTGCTTACAATGGACATAGGTAAACCACTGCGTCGGCAGACTTCATCTATATGAGAAGGCTCGGCAGTCAATTCTTTCAGTAGCTGGGCTTCGGTCTCATCTGTCGAAATAGTTTCTATCATTTCTAATTGTTGTGCCGCTATTGTTAGATTCAACTCTTCGAGGATGTCATTACAGTTTGTGACAAGTTTGGCTCCTTCTTGGATAAGGCGGTTAGTACCACGACTGGCTGGTGAAAGTATGCTTCCAGGTATAGCGAAGACCTCTCGATTCTGCTCCAGAGCTTGATTGGCTGTTATCAGAGCCCCACTGCTCTCTCCAGCTTCCACTACTAATACTCCCAGGCTCATACCACTCATGATGCGGTTGCGTCGGGGAAAATTATCGGCTTTAGGTCTGGTGCCCAAGGGGCATTCGCTAATCAAAGCTCCGTGTTCCATAATCTCTCGAGCTAATTTAGCATTTTCAGCGGGGTAAACAATATCCAAACCAGAGGCGAAAACAGCGATTGTCCTGCCACCAGCCTCAAGAGCAGCCCGGTGGGCTATGGAATCAATACCCCCAGCTAAGCCACTGACAATAATAACTCCGCTCTTAGCTAAATCAGCCACGATTTCCTCTGTTACTTGGCGACCGTAAACGGTAGCTCGTCTGGTGCCGACCACAGCTAAGCAGCATTCGTCTGAGGGTAGAGGTTTACCCCTGATATAAAGTAGAGGTGGGTAGTCATAAATTTCCTTAAGCTGCTTAGGATAAGCAGGGGCATTCATAGGGAGTGCTGTTACCTGAAAGCGTTCCAGCTTTTCCATCTCAGCTTCGGGTGAAATCCGTGCTCGCATGGTTACCACAGATTCAGCCGTTTTTGCGTCAAGCCCGGCTTTTCTCAACTCGCCAGCTGAGGCTTTCCAGGCATATTCTAAGCTACTGAGGTGTTCCAGTAACTGACTAATTCGTACCCGACCGATACCAGGTACCTGAGAGAAACTTACCCAATATTTCAGGTCACGCTGAGTCTTCATGGGAATCAAACCATTTTAGCATAGCTGGGGGGAGGTATAAAGGCTATTTTTGGAATTTAGCTCGAGGGTTGTGGCGGAGAGGGTGGGATTCGAACCCACGGTCGCCAAAGGCGACACGCGCTCTCCAGGCGCGCCTGTTAGACCACTCCAGCACCTCTCCTTCCACTCTTGGCGGAGAGGGTGGGATTCGAACCCACGCTCGCTAATGCGAGACCGCTTTTCGAGAGCGGCACCATGAACCTCTCGGTCACCTCTCCAAACCATCACCTATTATAGCAGCCCCGCTTTTTAGGTAAAAGCTGCAGATTTTAAGAGTCTCCTCGAAAAACTGTTGACAAAGTCACCAATATATGATAATTTTTTTATGACGCAAAAAAAACGCTATTAATTATTTGTAACATATAAAAATCTGTAAAACATGTTTCGTCCACAATCAACTATACTTACTCTTTACGGTGATTATATCCGCCATAGGGGAGGGGAAATTGGGATTGGTAGTCTAATCAAATTACTGACCAATTTTGGTCTGTCGGAACAGGCTATAAGGTCAGCAGTATCAAGAATGTGCCGTTTGGGTTTATTAAAGGCGAGACGGGTTGGTAAAAGAAGCTATTATTCGTTGACCACGAAGGGTAGCAATCTGCTGTCTAAAGGAGCGCAGCGTATTTTTGAACGAAAAAATAACCACTGGGATAGCATGTGGCATATTGTTACCTATTCTATTCCTGAAAAAAGACGAAAGGGGAGAGACCGTTTGCGCGTTGAACTAAATTGGATGGGCTATGGTGCTTTGAGCGAAGCGACCTGGGTCTCACCTTATGACTTGACTAAAGAAGTAGAAGAACTAGCGGAAAATCTCCGAATTAAAGAATACCTCCAAGTTTTTCAAGCTAAACATCAAGGTTTTACTGACCCCCAAAAAATAGTAGCCCATTGTTGGGATTTGAAGAGGGTGCATGACCGATATGCTGCTTTTATAGCTAAATACCGTCCTAAAGTTGAAGAACATTTGAGACGCATTTGTAATAATGAACCTGTTGAGCCAAGCGAATGTTTTGTGGAAAGGTTCATGTTAATTCATGAATACCGTCGTTTTCCGTTTTTTGACCCTGATTTACCCAGAGAACTTCTGCCTTCAGACTGGTTACGCCCTAAAGCTGCTGCCCTGTTTCAGGAGTATCACAATCTTTTGGCAGACAAAGCTAACAGGTATTTTGACCTGGTGTTTCAAGAGTATGATAGGGCAAAACCACTGTTTGCAAATAGAAGCCCTTAGGGAATTGCCTAAGGGTGTCAAAGTCAATTAAATGAACTTCAAATGCAATGGAAGGAGGAAATATGGACCCTATAGAAAGGTTCAAAGAGGTATATGAGAAGAGGCATGAGTATGCCAAGGATTGGAAAGTGAAGACGGGAAGAAAGGTTGTTGCTTATTTCTGTACTTACGTTCCGGAAGAAATCCTGTATGCTGCGGGTGTCCTTCCCGTCCGAATATTAGGCGGTCATGAGCCTCCACACTTAGCGGCACCACATATGTTTGACATGTGGTGCCCCTTTAGCCGAGATTGTTTATCCCAAGGCCTGCAAGGAAAATATAATTATGCTGATGGGGTAATGATAGCTCAATCGTGTCTTCATCCCCGTCAAGCTTTTGGTGCCTGGCAAATTCACATACCTCATGAATGGGATTACTTCTTGTGCATGCCAAACGCTGTTAGAAGCCCGAGGGCTAAGCCGTTTCTACGTGGTGAGTTGGCTGAGTTCAAAAAATCAGTAGAAGAATGGCTGGGAAAGGCTATTACTGATAAAGACTTAGACCAAGCTATAGAGGTATACAATACTAACCGTTACTTGATGAAGCAGGTCTATGAACTTCGCAAGTTAGATAATCCTCCTATTACTGGGGCAGAAGCTATGACGATGGTGGTAACTAGTCAGCTTATGGACAAAAGGGAACATAATGAGCTGTTACAGCAACTTGTGAAGGAACTGCCTAATCGAAAACTTGACCGAGAAACAGGTATTAGACTGATGATTGTCGGAAGTGAAGACGATGACCATACCTTTTTAGAGATGGTAGAGAAACTCAATTCCACATTTGTAATTGAAGACCATTGTACCGGTTCGAGGTATTTCTGGAATGAAGTCATCTCTGAAAAAGACCGACTTCAAGCCATTGCCAATCGATACTGTGACCGAGTACCCTGTCCAAGCAAGGACTGGGGTCCTGACGACCCATCGAGGCTTCGCTTCCCTCACATCTTGAATTTGGCAAAAGAGTATAAAGTCCAGGGTGCTATTGTAATACAGCAAAAATTCTGCGACCCGCACGAAATAGATATCCCCAGTTTGAGAGAATTCCTTGAGAAGAATGGTATTCCAACCCATTTCCTCGAATTTGAAGTTACCGTGCCCGTAGGACAATTTCGTATCCGTGTTGAAGCTTTCCTCGAACAGATACGAGCTGAAGAGTTGTTTGTTTAAATTAAATATGAGGAGCAGAGAAAATGGCTGAAACAAAGTATCAAACCGCTGGTTTGAAGGTCTGGAGAAAGGCTAAAGAGATAAGAGAAAAATATTACAAAGATTATGCTGGAGCCCATGACGGAAGGGCTCTCCGGTGGGGTGGTGGGGCTTGGTCTTTTGATGCTGTCCCTCAAGCGCTTGAGGGTGAGATATATCCCCTCACTGAAGAGCCTTACGGAGCCAGTATTGGAGCTAACCCTGTGTTTCAGGTCAGATGCCAAGAGGCAGCTGAAGGTAAAGGATATGCTCGAGACTTATGTGCCTATATGAGAGGCTATTGGGGCTCTATAATACGGGACCAATATGCTTTTGGTGGGAAATGGCCTAAACCTGATTTTATCTTTCAGAACCATATTTGCTGTAGTCACGCCAAATGGTTGCAAGTGGCTTCTGAACTTGAAGGTGGAATCCCTTATTTTTGTTTCGATGTCGGTGCTGGACCTTACAATAAAATAGGCGAAAGACAGATAAATTATGTTGTGGAACAACTCTATGACGGTATTGAGTTTCTGGAGAAGACCACCGGACGAAAAATTGTTGATGAGAAGCTGATCCAAAACGTTTACAACACTTATATTTCTAACAGCCTCTGGTCAAAATCATGCGAACTCAATCAAAACATTCCTGCTCCTTTGGATGAGAAAAGCATGTACTCTTTATATGTTCTCGGAACCCTGCAAAAGTCATCCAAGGAAGTGGCTGATTTCTATAAAGAGCTTTATGAGGAAACCAAAGAGCGGGTAGCCAACAAAATTGCTGCTGTAGGTAATGAGCAATGTCGGATAATCGGAGACAGTCAGCCTCCGTGGGCATTCCTTAGAGTTTTAAGATATATGGAAAAATACGGTGTAGTCTCGCTTGGCAGCCTTTATACCTTTTCTCTAATCGGCTGGTGGCGAATAGATGGAAAGGGAAATTTGGTGCCATATAAAACACTTGAAGAACAGGGCATAAAGATTAAGGATAGAGACCATGCCCTTAGGCTCCTGACAGAGGGGGAACTTAAAGGGAAGTTAATGTGGGCTCCGTTCTATGGAGCTTCTTTGAAAAATGAATTAGTGACGAAGATAGCCAGTCAGTGGAAGATTGATGCAGCTATGATTCATGTTAACCGTGGTTGTGAAGGCACAGCTCAGCACCAAATGGAGATGAAATTAGCCTTAGCCAAGGCAGGATTCCCAGTGATGACTTATGAAGGTAATATGGCAGATGAAAGAGAATTTGACGAAGCCCGAACTCTGAGGCTTATGGATCTGTTTCTTACTGAGACAATGGGGTTAAAGAAATTAGAATGGTGAAGGACTGCAAAAAGGAGGATAAGAATGATAGCTGCTGGAATAGATATAGGTGGTAAAGTAGCTAAAGCGGTGATTGTGGAAGACGGTAAGGTATTGGGGAAGGCTTGGAACTTGACTGGAATAAACAAGGCTGAAGCCGCAGAGCGAGTGTACAATGAGGCGCTTAGAAAGGCTGGCTTACAGAGGAAGGATGTTGAACGGGTTGTGGCTACAGGCAGTGGTGCTAAGAGAGTGACTTTTGCTCAAGGTACAATTGCTGATGCTGCTGCCGCAGCCAGGGGGATAAATCGTCTTTACCCAAATGTAAGAACTGTAATTGATGTGGGAGCGGAGGAGGGTCGAGCTATAAAGGTTAGTCCTGAAGGCAGGGTTCTTGACTTTGCTATAAATGAGAAATGTGCTGCTGGTACCGGCACCTTTGTTGAGGCTATGGCAAGGGCGTTGGAAGTGCCTATAGAAGAAATAGGAAAGCTTTCCCTCAGTTCCACACAAACAATAGCTATGAATGCCCAATGTGCCGTATTTGGTGAGTCTGAGGTAGTCTCATTAATTCATACTAAGACTCCAAAGCCGGATATTGCCCGGGCTGTACATGACGCTATAGCGGGAAGAATTGGCTCGGTAGCTCGCATAGTAGGATTAGAAAAAGACATAGCCCTCGTAGGTGGTGTGGCTAAAAATATTGGTTTTGCTGATTCTTTAAAGAAAGATCTCAAACTTGATGTGTTAATACCTGATGAGCCAGAATTTGTGGGTGCCCTAGGGACGGCTGCAGCGGCAGCTGCCGGAGTGCTTGAGGAGGAGGTAAGGGCTAAGGTGTTAGAGAAAGAGAAGTATGCCGAAGGGAAGTAAGCGACAGGAGGTGAAAATATATGGCTGAAACAGCAATAGCAAAGGAATTCTGGAGATGGCCTGAATCAAGATGGACAAACCCAGGCATGAACTGGAAGGAGGGCAAGACCATAACTGCAGGAGTTGATGTTGGCTCGGTGAGTTCTCAGGCAGTGGTTATGGTTGATGGTGAGCTTTACTGTTACAGTAATACCCGTACTGGCTCAGATAGCCCAGATAGTGCCTGGAAAGCCATGAACATGGCTTTGGAAGAGACTGGTATAGATGTCGAGGATATTCACTATTGTATTGGTACTGGTTATGGCAGGGTAAATGTTCCCATGGCACAACGTACTATAACTGAGATTGCTTGCCATGCCAGGGGGGCGAATTTCATGTACGGACCCTCAGTAAGAACTGTGCTGGATATGGGAGGGCAAGACTGCAAGGCTATCCGCTGTGATGATAGGGGTAAAGTGCTCAAGTTCATGATGAATGATAAATGTGCCGCTGGCACAGGTAGAGGGATAGAGGTATTTGCGGACTTGATAGGAGTACCTATTCAAGACATAGGTCCTCGGTCGCTGCAAGTTGAAAAAGAGCCTCCTATGGTAAGCAGCACCTGTGTTGTTTTTGCCAAGTCCGAAGTTGTGGGACTGTTGGAAGCTGGAGTACCTGAGAATGAAATCATGGCAGCCTATTGTTCGGCAATGGCTCATCGGATAGTCGAGCTTCTGAATCGTCTGGGGATAGAAAAGGACTTTGCTATTACTGGTGGAATAGCAAAAAATATTGGGGTGGTGAGCAGAATGGAAAAGGAGTTAGGGATTAAAACCTTGGAGCCAAAGATTGATACTCAGATTGCCGGTGGGATAGGAGCTGCCCTCTTCGCTAAAGCCTTAATAGAGAAAGGGAAAGCATAGCACAGGGAAAAAAGGGAAATGATAGCAAATTACGGTTTTAGGGACGGTTCAGGGAACTGGTATTTAACCATTGATACTGACAAATGCAACGGATGTCGTGCCTGTGTTGAAGTCTGTCCCAGAGCGGTGTTGGAAATAGGAGATGATGAATATGACCCCTTCCGTGAAGAGCCTGTCGCCAAGGTAAGGATGGAAGAGCGTAAGAAGATAAGGTACAGTTGTGCCCCTTGCCGACCGGGTTATGGTACACAACCTGCACCCTGTGTAGCTGCTTGCGAACCAGGAGCCATCTCCCACTCGGAAGGGTGGAAACTCCTCTACAGTAAAGGATAATATGGTCACATTTAGTATCGATGGCATCCAAGTTACTGCTTGTGAAGGCACGATGATACTAAAGGCAGCTGAGCAAGTTAGCATCTACATACCGCATCTCTGCTTCCATCCCGTTTTACCACCTTCGAAAGGGCTAAAACCAGCTAAGTCAGTCTTCCAAGGGGCGAAACGTATTGATAATCAATATGCAAACGAGGAATATGAAGGCTGCCAGCTTTGCGTCGTAAAGGTAGGAGGAGAGGAAAACTTTTATCAGGCATGCAGCACCCCTGTAACCCAGGGAATGGTGGTCAGTACTAACACCCCTGAACTCCAGGAATTCCGTCGAGATAAGCTTATGCTTTTGCTTGCCAAGCATCCTCGTGTCTGTTTGACTTGTGCCCAGAAAGAAGGCTGTGCCAGAGAACCATGTTCAATGAACATCCCAGTAAATGAGCGATGCTGTCCCCTTTTTGGTCACTGTGAGTTCCAGAGAATAGCCGAATATGTAGGCATCAAGCCAGAGACACAGCGCTATGCTTTTGAGAGCTTACCCATAGTGAAAGATGAGCCTTTGTTTGAGCGGAACTACAATTTGTGTATTGGCTGTACCCGGTGTATCAGAGTATGTCGAGATGTCCTCGGTGTAGGTGCTGTAGATTTTGTCTTTGACAAAGAAGGCAGGGTAACCGTAGGTTCTCTTAAACTAACTTTTTGGGAATCAGGTTGTAGATTTTGTACTGCTTGTGTTGAGGTGTGCCCCACTGGTGCCCTCTCAGACAAGGAGACTTTTGAGGAAGCTCCCTGTAAGGTCACTTGTCCTGCAAAAATAGATGTGCCTCGTTATATCCACCTCATCGGTGAAGGTAAGTTTAGTGAAGCTGCTGCTGTGATTCGAGAGAGCATTCCCTTCCCAGCTATCCTTGGCTACATTTGTACTCGGGATTGCGAAGTGAAATGCCGTCGTGGAGAAATAAATGAGCCTATTTCAATAAGAAATCTCAAGAGATTTGTTGCAGAACGCGAAGATAAGCAATGGAAGAAGATTAAGATTGCGGCACCAACTGGAAAGAAAGTTGGCGTTATCGGTGCTGGTCCAGCTGGGCTTACAGCTGCTTATCATTTAAGAAAACTCGGTCACTTAGTCACCATCTTTGAATCTCGAGCAAAGGCGGGGGGGATTATGCGAACAGGTATCCCTCGATTTCTATTACCTGAGGAGACGCTTGATAGGGAAATCAATGAAATTTTGAGCCTCGGTATAGAATTGAAACTGAATAGCCAGGTGCAGAATGTAGCTGAGCTTCTTAGTGCTGGATTCGACTCTGTCCTTATCGCTGTCGGGCTGCAAGTTGGACAAAAGTTACCTATCCCTGGCAGTGATGCTTCCCGGGTACTCGTCGGTCTTGATTTCTTAGAGGCGGCAAGCAAAGGAGAGAAGATTGACTTTGGGAATAATGTCCTTGTTCTTGGTGGTGGGGGTGTGGCTTGTGATGTGGCTCGAACCGCGCGACGTCTTGGGGCTTCTCAGGTCAGCATGGCTTGTCTTGAATCAGAAGAAACAATGCCAGCACGTGCCTGGGACATAAAGGAAACAAGGGAAGAAGGGGTCAGTCTTTTCCCCTCGCGCTCCTTCAAAAAGATTATTGACAAAGATGGTGAGGTATGTGGGGTAGAATGTGTTAAGGTAAAAACTATGAGGTTTGACGAAGAAGGTAAGCTTCATCTGGAGACATTTCCTGATTCGGAACATACCATTGAGGCAGATACAGTAGTTTTTTCAACCGGACAAGGTCTTGACCGTACTCTTGTAGAAAAAAGTGGTATTGGAATTACCCGACGGGGTACAGTTAAAGTTTCTAATGACACTTTAGAGACGAACCTCAAAGGGGTCTTTGCTTGTGGTGATGCTGTGACTGGACCTGCTTCTGTGATTGAAGCTATTGCTGCCGGTCGAAAGGCAGCTAATTCCATTGACAAATATCTTGGTGGGGGTGGAATCATAGAGGAATCGTTAGTCGAGAAGGAAAAGATTTCACTGTATCTGGGCAAAGACGAAGCGTTTTACCAAAAAAACAGAATTGATGTACATCTTCTCCCGGGAGATGAACGAGTCAAATCGTTTGAACAAGTAAGTTTGAGCTTGAATAATGACGAAGCTGTAACAGAAGCCAAACGCTGTCTCAGGTGCAACCTTAGATTACAGATTCCTAAAGTTACTCTGCCGCCTAAAGAAAAATTATGGTTAGATTTTACCTCTGAAAGAGTGGGTACTGTTCCTGGAGCAGAAGGTGTTTACCAATTGCTGGACGACCAGGAGAAAGTAATTTATATCAAAGGAACGATGAATTTACACAGAGAGCTTGAAGAACAACTATCCGCAAATCAAAAAGCTTGCTACTTTATGTATGAAAAGCATAGTATGTACTCTAAAAGGGAAAGTGAGCTGCTTCAGCAATTCATTGCTGAACATGGTGAGATGCCTGAAGGAAATCGTGAACTGGAGGACCTTTTCTAAATCATTGTCAGACCGCCACTGACACTTAAAGTCTGTCCTGTGATGTAACTTGCCTCATCCGAAGCCATAAAAGCTACAGCATTAGCTATGTCTTGAGGAGTTGCCAGCCTGCCCAGGGGTATTATTTTATCCATAGCTGACAGCACTTTACCTCCGAAGTCTTCTTTTTTTATTTCTTCTGTTAAAGGGGTCTCTGCTAGACCTGGTGAAACGCAATTAACTGTTATATTGAAGCGGGCTAACTCTCGTGCCATCGTTTTGGTAAAGGCAATCACTGCTCCTTTGCACCCTGAATAAACTGCTTCTCCAGTGCTGCCAACTCTGCCAGAATCAGAACCTATGTTTACAATCCTTCCGTATTTTCTTTCTATCATATGGTCAAGTACGGCTCGAGTTGTATAAATTTGATGCTTATAGTTTATATCTATAACCTTATCCCAAAGTTCTGGCGAATTTTTGGTAAAAAGTTCTATCTTATCCCAGCCGGCATTGTTCACAAGGATGTCTATTTTGCCGAAAGTCCGAAGTACCTGTGCCACCATATTATCTACGGATTCTTTTTGGGTAAGGTCAGTTTTGACAAACAGGGTACGCCTACCTATCTTCTGAATTTCGTTAGTGGTGTCTTTTCCATCCTGCTCTAAAATATCAGCAATAGCTATGTCAGCTCCTTGTTTGGCTAAGGTAAGGCAAATAGCCTTACCTATCCCTCGTGCACCTCCGGTTATTATGGCTACTTTTCCTGTGTAGTCTAACATTTATTTTTACCTCCTTTTGGACGATTAAATTAGACATTATAACAGAATTGCCTCATATAAAGTTGATATTTTTTGGATGCTTTGAGCCTCTAAGGTATCACTTCTTCGGCTTTTAATTTCGCAATATCATCCCAAGTATAGCCCAGTTCTAATAGTATTTCTTCAGTGTGTTGACCAAATTCACGAGCTTCCCTGCACCAGGATGCTGGAGTCTCGCTGAAGTCCCAGGGGAAACCAACTATTTTTATCCTACCCCACACCGGGTGGTCAACGAATATAAAGTAGTTATTAGCTAAAGCTTGAGGGTCATTAGAGACTTCTAAAGGAGATTGGACAGAGGTGCAGATACACTCCTCTTTTCTGAGGATCTCTATCCATTCAGTCTTGGTCTTAGTAGCGAATTTAGCATCCATAAGAGCTACAAGTTCCTCAGCATTTCTACCTCTTGTCTCGATACTGTTAAATCTGCGGTCATTTTCTAATTTAGTAATGCCGAGAGCTCGACAGACATTAGGCGAGTACCTATCTGGCTGGAGATGGGCGATACCATTTTTCATTGCGCAGCTCTCTCCTTGTGGGGTCATTACGGACACCGACAGCGCCTATATCATAGACATGTAACGGAGTGGCTCAGTCGAAGACAGCGAAGGGAGTGTCGAAAGATGAATAGTGAAAGTCTCGGAAGCTACAGATGGTCGCCTTGGTATCACTTTGATGCTGAGGTGGTAAGGACGCAAGGTAACCTAGAAGCACTGAGATTAATGAAATGTGAGAACGACCGTTGGGAATTACCGAAAGCCTATTCCAGGAGTTCCATAATGTGCATTACCTTTACCGGCTTTCCGTGCTGGACAGTACTGTCAATCAACTGAATCTTGCAGCCAGGGCAGCCAGTAACTACGATATCAGCCCCAGTGGCGTCTATACTGGCCAGCTTTTTTTCAGTGATCTTCTTTGAAAGGTCATAAAAGCGGATGCTGAAGGTTCCCGCCATACCGCAGCACCTGTCAGCATTAGGCATCTCTACATATTCTATATTGGGTATTGATTTGAGAATTTGCCTTGGTTGCTTTGTTACCCCCATATAGTGACTGAGGTGACACGGGTCGTGCCAAGTAACCTTCCTGCCTTGGACCTCAGATGAGGCTATGTAAGCCAAAGCCGGTAGCTTAAGCACATCAACTAGGAGTTCGGTAATGTCCTTTATCTTATCCGCAAACTTGGCATAGGCTTGCTTTCGCTGTGGAGTATTAGCCAATAACTTTACATAATCTTTCAGCGCTGAACTACAGGTAGCACAATCGGTAACCACGTAATCAAAGTCTTCAAAGGTTTTAGCATTCGTGTCGGCTAGTTTTCGTCCCGTCTCAAAATCACCAGACCCCAAGAATACCGGGGCACCGCAGCAACCTTGTTCCTTAGGTACTACCACCTCCACTCCGTTCTTGGTCAGGAAATCAATTACCTTTTCCCCTAGCTCAGGGAAAACAAAATCGGTCATACAGCCGCTAAAGTAGCCGGTCCTCATCACAGTGTCAATACCAGCCGAGGGTTTATTTACCACCGGCACCATCTGTCTCAGAAATCTAGGGGCAATCTGGGGGATATGTCTACCCTTGCCTAGAGCCGATAGGAACAAGGATAGATGCCTGATTGTTCCCTTAGTCTTGGGCAGGAATATTCCCTGAAACCACGAAGCACACCGAATCACATGGCCAAAGAGCGCTCTACGGGGTAACAGCCATCGGTAAATAATATTATATGGAAAGCTGACACCTTTAGCCCTGACTTTATCGGCTCTAGCGGCAACGATAACCCGTGGAATCTGGACTTGAGCCGGGCAGTTTGTGGTGCACGCCATGCATAGAGTGCACGTATTGAGGCGCTCGGTATACTCTTTAGTGTATTCTAGCTCACCGGCAATCAGTGCCCGGATCATCATGTTCTTCCCCCGGGCAACACATGACTCTACTCGTTCCTCCTGGTAGACCGGGCACCAAAAGGTGCAGAAACCGCACTTCATACATGACTCGAGGTCACTCTCAAACCTATTGATTTCGGCAAAATCTATGCTTTTCGCCATACAATACCTATTCTTCCCAGATTTTACCTGGATTAAGAATGTGGTTCGGGTCAAGTATTCCCTTGATTTTCTTCATGAGCTCAATCGCTACCGGGTCCATAGCCTCTTTAAGAAAACGACGCTTCTCTAACCCGATGCCATGCTCACCCGAAAGCACCCCACCTAACGCCATTGCTGCCCTGAATACTTCTGCCATGGCATCTTGGGCTTTGGCAAACTGCTCCTTATCCCTAATGTCGGTAAATATTGACGGGTGAAGATTCCCGTCACCGGCATGACCAAGGAATTGGATAAAGAAACCAGTCCTCTCAGATATTTCGCCCAATTTCCGTATGAACTCAGCAAGCTTATCCCTAGGGACGGTTACATCCTCAGCCATAACTGTGTGAGCGGCACTGAAAACAGCAGCGAAACCAGCAGTCCTCATCCGCCAGTACATAGCCGCCTCTACCTCGTCTTTAGCCACCTTAACGTCTATAGCTCCATTCTTCTTTAGGATACTAATAATCTGCTGCGTTTCTGCTTCCACGGCTGCCGAGGAGCCATCAGTTTGCAGGAGAAGCAGAGCATTTGCCTCCACAGGCAGACCCATAGGCATCATCTCCTCGATCCGCCGAATAGCAAAGTTATCAACGAACTCAACCTTTGCTGGTATCAATCCGTTGGCTAGAATATTAGATACTGCCTCACCCCCCACTGCCATATCATCAAAAATAGCCATCATAGATTTGCTGGCTGGCGGCATGGGAAGTAGTCTTACTGTTATTTTGGTTATTACCCCCAGCGTCCCCTCAGAGCCGGTAAACAACATTACCAACTCATAGCCGGTCCGGTTCTTTACCGTTACGCCACCAATCTTCATGACATAGCCATTGGCTAAGACCACTTCCAAGCCAAGGACATACTGCTTGGTTACCCCATACTTTAGGCAATACGGACCGCTCGCATTCTCAGCGACAGTACCTCCCATAGTGCAGCTCAAAAAGCTTTGGGGGTCAGGTGGATAAAACAGGTCCTCTTTGGCTAAAGCCAGGTTGAAGTCCTGAAGGACTACCCCAGGTTCAACAGTAGCCACAAGGTTCCCCTTATTTATCTCCAGAATCCGGTTCATTTTGGTGGTGCAAAGCACAATTCCACCTTTTAGCGGGATGGAACCCCCGCTGAGATTGGTGCCAGCCCCTCTTGGGGTAACTGGAATCTGATTCTCATTAGCCAGTTTTAGAATCTGAGATACCTGCTCGGTAGTTGTCGGTAGCACGACCACATCCGGCATATGTGTCCAGGTAGTGGTAGCATCATAAGAGTAGGTGACAAGGTCTTCCTTTGAGATTAATACTCCCCTCTTGCCCGCAATCTTCCACAATAGTGATACGATCTCCGGCTTTAACACACTAATACCCTTTGGTCTTTTCCTGGCTGACAGTGGATTTCGTACCCGACTTCTCTTCAGCAATCAAAGCTGCCCCAAGGGCAGCGACAATTTGTGGCTCGTGGGGGATGAGAACATTTATTCCTAACCTTTCCTCAATGCTCCTTACCAATCCAATATTCTTTGCCCCGCCACCAACTAGAGCGCAATCTGGCTCAAACCCGAGCCGCTCCACCAGACTCTGGATCTTAGCCGCTAGTGCTCGGTGAACTCCAGCCGCAATATCCTCCTTCAAGGCACCTTCAGCAATACGGGAGACCGCCTCAGATTCGTTGAATACGGCGCACCCGGTAGTAAAATCGACCTTGTTATTAGATTTTAGTGATAGCTCACCAAGCTCCTGAACGTCAACTTGTAGCACCCGGGCAATCACCTGTAATAACCGGCCGCTACCGGCAGCACACTTTTCACTGAGCACAAAAGCCACTGTCCGCCCCTCATTGTCAACCCGGAACGCTCTACTAAATTGTCCCCCAATATCAACTACTGTTCGAACCGAGGGGAATAGATAGGATACCCCTATACCCTGGCACGATATATCATTAGCCAACTGGTTGGCTAATGAGGCATTGGCGGCTCCGTAACCGGTGGCGACTACATGGCTAATATCCACAACAGAAAGACTGGCTTTGACTAAAGCCTGGCTTACTACCTCATCGGCAGCTGTCCTCAGGTTTCCCCTGGACGGAACAATAGCCCAGGAAAGGATGCCTGCATCGGAAAGTATTACCGCTTTAGATGAGATAGAGCCGATGTCAACCCCGATAACAGCTTTGGTGGGATTAGAACTGCTCTCAATGGCACCGGGGCACATCATTCATCTCCGTGGACTTAGTTTCACGTAAAGAAGGTGAGTTCCTGTAGCGGATGTCTAATCCTTGCCAGAGGCAAATTATTCTCGGAGGCATTTCGCACTGCGTCCTTACCCAGTAGAGCTGCCCCAATAGCCCCGGTAAGTAACGGCTCATCTGGTATCATTGTTGGGTAGCCAAGCCTAGGCTCCAAAGCTCTGACCAGACCGATATTCCGAGCACCACCACCGGTGATAGCTACATCGGGCTCTATCTTTAGCCGGCTTACCATCCCATATATTCTGGCTGCAATTGCTTTGTGGACGCCGGTGACCAAATTAGCCACGGGCACGCCTTCAGCCAATTTGGTTACCACCTCCTGCTCAGCAAATACAGTACAGGTACTACTTATGCTAACTTCATTCTTGGCAATCAGTGACAGCTCCCCCATTTCCTCCAGCCTAATGCCAAGTCCTTCAGCTATCACCTCTAGGAATCTTCCTGTCCCTGCGGCACACTTATCATTCATAACAAAGTCTACCACCTGACCATTGTGTAGCTTAATACCCTTACAATCCTGACCGCCAATATCGATTACTGTCCTTACGGTTGGTAATAGGCTGCTGACTCCCCTGGCATGACAGGAAATTTCGGTGAGTTGCCGGTCAGCGAAGGGAACATTAATCCGACCATAGCCGGTAGCTACCACATAGGTAATTTTGTCAAAATCTAAGCCAGCAATAGCCAGGGCTTCCTCCATTACTCTGTTGGCTAACTTACGGTGCTCCGGACCGGTGGCAACAATTACTGAGGCAACTACCGCCTCATTCACTATCACCACCTTAGTCATTGTTGAGCCAATGTCAATCCCAGCAAAATACTCAGCCATGCCACCCCTATCCAGGAGACTATCTATAAATCCTCACCTTTTAACTGACTCCAGTGTATCAATGAAGGCATCTATCCTGGCTCTGGTATCAACTTCGTTATAGGAATTAATATCTATAATATCACTCTCTAGGATTAGTGTGGGTATGTCACGATATATCTTCTTGAGCTGATTTAGTTGCCAGATCAGTCCCACATGCCAGCTACGGCATGAAAACGCCTCATGCATAACTACACCATCTATGTTGTATTCTTCAATATAATTGATGAGTCGCTCAACCTCGGGTGAAGCGCCAGGGCGTTTCCTAGCCTTATCATACCAGTAAGTGGACCATTTGACCCACCGCCAGGCTAAGTGCTCGATAGGGTCGCTAACCTTGGGTAAATCAAGGCGATAAATAGGCTCTACCAATCGATAGGTCGTCTCTGCCGGGAATACTGCACCTTTGCTTTCGAAGTAGTTGAAATCTGTCAACGCAAACCATGCTGGTAATCCCCCACCCCAAAGCAGCCGGTATTTTTCATCCAGAACAACACCTTCCTTATTGGCGATTTTCCGCTGTAGTTCATCATATAGGTCCTTAAAGAAGTCGTAGGCTTGCTGAGTCCCCATCATGAATGTCAGCGGTACCATGGTATTCATCGCATCTCCGGTACCCATCGGGCACGGGATAGCTCTCCGCAGTTCATAGGCTTCGATAACCATATTCCAGGTTCGGTCGCCCAAGTAAACAACCTCACTCAGCCTGTCCCAATCCATCTTTCTACCAGTATGTTTTTCTAGAAACTCTACCAGCCCTCTAAGTTGCTCAACAATATATCTTACGTAATAACCGGCAACCTCCTGATAATCATAATCTGCCTCGTAGGGTATAATAGGGAGACCGATATTGTACACTGGCACATCGGGCATATAGTGCTGGGCTGCCTGGTACCATTTACTCCTTGGGTCGCAGATAATCTGTCCGCTACTCAGCATCATATCTGGTTTTGGCTGACCTCCCCAGGGGGCATCCGGTGGCATCTGACCAATCTCTTCCCGCCAGGCATCAAACCCTAAGCCACATAATGCATAGGTGCAGAGAGACCGGGAGAGATTTTGAGCCTCCGCCCTTTCCAAGAAACGCTGGGCATCACGCTTGGCACCACAGATACCGGCAAAGTTCTCAGTCCATATTGGCACTATATCCATGGTTCGAACAATTTCATCATAACAACAATAGATAAAGGTATAGGCTGTCTTCTTACCCTCCTCCCTAGCCCGTAGCGCGTCACTAATCATAGCCCTACTTATCGAGGCGACTTTGGCTGCCGCCTCGGTAGCCGTCCTTCTTTTCTTCCTCTCCTCTGGTTTTTTCTCTTCTGTCATCTGCTTCTCCCGTTAAGCACTGCCAACGACTATTCTCAGCCGAGCATTTCAAGAAACGCCTGAATTCTGGTTCTTAACCGGGCAATGGTTGGCATTGAATACTGGTCTTCAAGGTAAAGCGCCGGCGTCTCGAGTGATTGTAGATAACTCTTCAGCGTTGGCACCTCGAAGCCGAATGGGTCGCAGTACTTATAGATATAAAGGATAACGCCATCAACCCTGAAGTCTTTGACGAACTGCCCGATGTGACCGAATCTATCCTCCAAATATTCGGCGTATGTTCCCTTCTGTTCACGATAGGTCCGACCACACTTAATCTTCCTCAAATAGCGCTCAGCAAGACCATCAATCGGGTCGTCGGTAACATCTACATCGGACCAGTACTCCCTGGTGCCCGGGCATAAATCATCAACGACTATCCAGGCACCGGTGTCTTCGATGAGCTTAATAAATGCCGCATCATCAACCTGAGCACCAACTACCATTATTCGGGCTGACTTCTTAGTTGGAACGCCAGTCTTTTGCTTAACCTCACCAATAATACTGTTTAGCAGACTAATTGATTCTTCCACCGGTATACTCATGGCTGCGACTAATGCCTTGGTTATCTCCGTACCCGATATTTGGGGTGGCTCTAGTCTCCTAAGCTCTAACAGTTCCCGTACTTTGGCTCGATTATCATTGTAGGCTTTAACCGTTTGAGCCAGGCTGTCATCAGAAATTTCCTCTCCAGCAAATTTGCCCAGGCTTTTTCTAAATGTATTCAGTAGCTCCTTGAAAAACTTCAGCGACGAATCATCAGTTCCGTGAGGCATATTAATAATATGCGAATAGGGTAATCCGAGGGTGTATTTCCATATATCGTAGGTGCGACAGATACTGTCGCAGGCATGGGGGATAACCAGACCATTCAGGAAATCATAGTCACCTTTCAGTGACAAATCAAAGCAACTACGAACCAAAGGACAGACAATAGTTTCCATCTGAGTGTCAGCCTTGGTGATTGGCTCATTGACGTTACCTTTTATCCGGAATGGCATAAACCCAGCCGCGGTGATAATCTCCAGCGGAACGTAAGCACACAAGTAGCCGATTATTTTCTTGCCCTGCCTCTTTAGCTCTCGGACACGAGCGCCGTAATCTTGATAATATTTTTCTGCGGTAGCTAGTCCGCCAGTAGCTTCTTTTGACATCATTACTTCCTTTTCTTGCCAAACTGTTGCCCTGTTCTCCGTAACCTTGGCAATATCAGTCCGGGGTTAACCTAACTCGTTGCGGATTCTCTATACCTTCCTCATGGGATGGTAAACAAGTCTCCCATGCCGGCTGCGGACTGAGAGCGCTTCATCATAAGTCTGGTCAAGCCGTGTATTACCTCAAATGGTTGCATGTTGGTGAAGGTGAATACCCATTTCGCTGTCTCTAGGGAAATCTTCTTGGAGTCTTCCCCATTAGCCAGCCTTCTTAGCATCTCTGTGTGGTAAGATTCTGTAGCCCTGATAGCCTTTTGGAGATGGTGCCTGACCCCGCCTTTGATAATGCCATTGTGGCTCAGGGCTCCTAT
>Ga0315312_1000142_pt1 | contig 113377 bp, 114 predicted proteins | sample TDP7_MG_FD_203629 | JGI IMG/M metagenome (GOLD analysis project Ga0315312, IMG submission 203629) | Freshwater sediment microbial communities from Lake Towuti, South Sulawesi, Indonesia - TDP7 | ecosystem: Environmental > Aquatic > Freshwater > Lake > Sediment | place: Indonesia: South...
CGGGGCTCTATACCTCGGGTTCAGACCCCTGTTTCTCCTCGGCTTTGAAAAGGCTCAGGAACAGAGTCTATTGTGTCTGGAATGCATGATGGGAAGTTGGACATTTATCTTTCGTCGAGGAAGCTGGCGAATGCGGTGCGCTTCTCTCTCGTTTATTTGGCCGTGAAGAAACTCGTTCCAAGCCAGTAGACATTAAACGATACAGCAAAGGAGTAGCGACAATTTTTTATTGCGATAGAGAAAAGTAAGCGTGGTATGCCGAAGATGGGCGATATACAAATACCCAACCGAATGAGGAGGAGGAAAAATGCCTAAGGGTGGATACGTGGGTAAAATTTTGCGAACGGACTTAACAAATGAAAGAATAAAAGCGGAAAGCCTACCTGCAGAAAGTGTCCTAAGGAAATACGTCGGATGCTTTGGACTTGGTTTAAGGATACTATACGATGAATTAGCTCTAGGAGTCAGTCCGTTCAGCCCAGAAAATCTATTAATACTCATGACGGGCCCACTCACGGGTACAAGAGTGCCCGCGCCTACTAATACCACCATTACTACATTGAACTCTGACACCCAATTCACGGTTGGTCGTTCACACTCGCACGGCTGGTGGGGTCCTAGGCTCAAGTTCGCTGGTTTCGATGGTATTATTGTTCAAGGGGCTGCAGAAAAGCCGATTTATCTCTGGATACACGAAGGCAAATTCGAGATTCGCGATGCAAATAAATTGTGGGGTAAAGACACCCATGAAACTGAGGATCTAATCAAAGAGGAACTTGGTGAAGCGAAGGCAAGCGTTGCCGCAATTGGACCGGCAGGCGAAAATCTCTGTTGTGGGGCAGGGGTTTGGAACGATAAGAACCACTCATTCTCACACTCCGGTGTAGGTGCTGTAATGGGTTCCAAGAACCTGAAAGCTATCGCAGTGTATGGAACAGCTGAAGTGCCAGTTTTTGACCCAGAAGAACTTGAGGAAGTAAATAAGAAGTGGCTGGACAACCTCTTCAAAAGCACCGTTTCGAGCGGACTTGCCAAAGGAGGCACCCCGAGAGGCGAATTCAAATATCCAAGAGATATGTCAATAACAACAGCCAAAAACATGCTGGTCGTAAGCCCTCCTGAGTTTGGAGTGGGGATGGCAAAGCAAAAGATCACTCCAAAGCCCTGTTATAGATGTCCCATAGCTTGCAGTTATGACGTTGAAGTCACGACGGGTCCCTACAAGGGGTTTGTAGGTACAATGGCCGGTGGAGGTGAAAACTTGGAAGGCGCGTCTTCTATCGTTGGAGTAAATGAAGCGGGAGCTGTATTCTATTTGGAAGATCTTTGCGACAGGATGGGCTTTGACTCAAGTACAATTGGCTGTACAATAGCTTTAGCGATCGAGTGCTATGAAAAAGGCTTACTTACAAAGGAAGACACCGAAGGTATAGAACTAAAGTGGGGAGACGACAAGCTAGTTGCAAAACTCTTTAGAATGGCGGCAAATAAGGAGGGTAAACTAGGCAAACTTCTAGCCCTCGGACCAAAACGAGCAGCTGAGATGATCGGAGGAGACGCTCCAAAATTCGCAATCCACATCAAAGGTTCGGGAATGAACCTCCACGACTGGAGAGCAACTTGGGGCATAATGCTTGGACAATTTGTTGGGGGCGGATCCGGATGGCCGGCACAAGCGGCTGACGCCTGGGCACCCGAACCTGATGTCGGTTATCTCGATTTCGAGGAACCACTGAACCCGAAACTTAAACCCATTGCCGTATACAAGACAGGGAGGAAAAAGTTCTGGGATGACAGCAATGGGATATGCTGGTTCGCTACATGGGGTGTCCCAGGAGTTCTTAGATTCTCAACTGCAGCGATAAATGCGGTGACTGGTTGGGACTTCACTCCTGAGGAAGCTCTCATGCTCAGCGAAAGGCTTGTGAATCTCGAGCGGGTTTTCAATGTAAGACGTGGACTCACACCGGCTGACGATTATGAAGTATCCCCAAGGCTTGTTGAAGCTCCGCCAAGCGGCAAGGCGAAGGGCAAGGCAATGGCACCCTATGTAAAGGGAATGGTGATGGAATACTATAGGCTGTCGGGATGGGATGAGAAAACGGGAAAACCGTGGAGAACTACGCTTGAAAGAGTAGGCCTTGAAGACGAGGTAAAGGACATTTGGGGTTAGAAGACTTGTAATATTTCCCCAAACCGGGGCTCCGACAAGAATTCGGCTCTTAGTATCGAGATTCCTAAGAGAGTTTGACCGCTGTCTTTTATTATTAGAATCTTATCGGAGAGTACCCTCGCTTCTTTATTTCGCTTTGCAGTCTGTGAATCGGCTTACTTAACTCAAAGATGATGACTTCACCCATCGGTTTGATGGATGAGCCCGGTTGCAAGTGTCCTCCGCGACAGATCCCGTCTTTTCCTGAGAAGGTTATGTGAGCATGAATGAATGTGTCCACTTGTTTACCCTCGTCATCCACGATCTGCGCTATGTCTCCTATGCATGAAGTAATCTCGAAGGATCCTGCCTCCTCAATGTTGGCGAAAGCGCTCTTCTCCAGAGAGTAGACTGAATAGACAACTTTCGACATCGCCCCTAATGCATAGAAGAACGCAGACTTAATCCCATGCTCAACAGCTGTCCTCTTAACGGTAGGTATGATATCGTCACCCTCATCGAGTCTTATGACCAGTACTCTCTTGACTTCAGTGCTGAGCAGGTTCACCATTGTAGAATACCTCTTCTTCTAGATTCGCCTATGGACAAGTTAAAAAGCATTGGCTTGATAACGGCTTTCTAATCCTAGGCGAACAGTCTGAGATCTTCTTTGATAGCCGTTAAGACAACATGAGTATTCGTCCTTTCGACGTAGGGCATACTTAGGAGGGACTTCACGAATTGGCTGAGCTCCTTTCTGCCCGGAAACTTTGCTATGATTATCGCGTCCGTTTGTCCTGTTATATCGTAGACTTGATGGACTTGAGGCATCTTCGCTATCCTATCCTCAACCTCAAGTAACTTCCCTTTCGAAACAACTATCTCGATTATCGCCACGATATCGTAACCCAACTTCTCAGAATCTAGGCGCGCAGAGTACCCCTTTATTACCCCCGCTTTCTCCATGACCCTCGTCCGGTTTATAACCGTCGCGATCGAGACCTTCAGTTTCTTCGCGATATCCCTGAACGATTGTCGGGCATCCGTCTCTAATTCCACGAGGATTTTCCGGTCCAAGGCATCTATCATTGTCATCATTAATCATTCGTCCGCTAGATAGCGTATGTCTGAACAAATGTTTAAGTTTTTGGCAAAAAACCTTATATTTATTCGCATGCCCCATACTGAGCCTTATGACAAAGCCGCCAGACATAGTTGAACTACAGTTTACAAATCTATTGGGCGAATTGAAGTCAATCGACGTAGACTATAAGCGGTTCAAAGAAGCGATCAGGCTGGGAAAAGGCGTCGACGGTTCCTCAGTATACCTTGCGCCGATCGAGAGGAGCGACATAGTGCTCAAGCCGATAATGGAGACGTATTTCCAAGTGCCTTGGAATTCCGTCGAAGCTGCTAGAGTCCTTTGCGACCTCTATCATCCCGCTGAGAGCGCGAGTGAGTTCGGGAAAGAGAGAGAGTATGAGTATGCTCCTCGATATATATTGAAGCGAATGCTGAGAGAAGCTAAGGAAGAGGGCTACGATTTCAATACAAGTGCTGAGATGGAGTTCTTCGCTCTGAATAATGGGAAACCGCTCGACTTTGTAGGATACTTCTCTCCACCGCCCTTGGACAAAGGAGTGTCGTTAAGGAGAGATACATTCAAGACGTTAATGCGGGTTGGAATCGAATGCGAATATTTACATCACGAGGTCTCCAACGGTCAGTATGAGATCTCTCTAAGATACGAGAATGCTTTGAAGACCGCTGACAATGTAATGAGTTTCAAGTATGTCGCGAAGAATATTGCAGCTCGAAAGGGTATGACGGTTACATTCATGCCGAAGCCCTTCGCAGGGATGAATGGAAGCGGAATGCATATGCACATGAGCTTGAACCAGAAAGGGAGAAATGCTTTCTACGGAAGAGAGAGGATCTCCGATAAGGCAAAGCATTTCATCGGGGGGCTGCTCGCTCACGCTAAGGCGATAGCGGGTCTAGCTGCCTCAACGGTCAACTCGTATAAGAGGCTGGTAGCTGGCTATGAAGCTCCTGTCTACCTCTGTTGGGGATTCATGAACAGAACCGCCTTGATCAGGGTTCCAAGCTTCAATAGTGTCAAGTCAGCTCGTGTAGAATTGAGGATGCCGGATCCGAAATGCAACCCCTATCTCGTCGAAGCAGCTGTGCTGGCAGCAGGCTTGCACGGACTGAGAGAGAAGCTTGATCCCGGTGAAGCCACAGCAAATAATGTGTACGAGAACGAGGGAGATTTTGAACAATTGCCGTCAACATTAAAAGATGCGCTGGGCGAGCTTGGGAAGGACAAAGTCATCGGGGAAGCTCTAGGCGAGAAGGTGAAGGAGAAGTACATCTCATTGAAGATGAAGGAATGGCAAGATTATGAACGGAACTACCCTGAATGGAATCCTCTTGAAATAACAGAATGGGAGAGAAACAAGTATCTAGACACATTCTAGTTTCAAGTACTCAATAATGCTTCATCTGCCTCTTTCTTGGAGAAGGTTATGGTAAGAGATAGATAGCCCTGACTCACACAGTTGATAATCGAGTGCCTAAAATAGTGAGAGAACTGAGGCTGGAAGCCGTTTCTGCTACGGAGAAAGCAAAGATCGATCTTCAATGATGGATGAGGAAGATTGCCTGAAGAAGAAAAGATTGAGTCAATAAGGAAGATGATAGAAGACGGCCGTCTAAACGCTGAACTTGTCTGGCACAAGGATAGAGCTGTGCTGAGCGTTGAAGATGCTGTTCAAGTTCACCATCTTGGTCCTGAGAAGATAATGAAGTGCCTATGCTTCATAGATAAGAAAGGAAGAGTAGTTGGAGTTATCGCGTCGAGCGAAGTCAAGATGAATATGAAGAAGCTGGAGGAAGCCGCTGGGCTTAGGAAGCCGAGGCTTATGCTTCCTGACGAACTGAAAACTAGGTTCAATAAAGAACCTGGAGAGATAGATCCTTTAACGCTAGCTGAGAAGGTTGACTTGCTCTTCATCGACAGCAGTCTTCTCAATAAAGAGTTCCTAATCGGCTCCGCCGGGTCAAAGTACTGCGGACTCAGGATCACGCCAGAGGAATTGTTGAGAGTCACGAAAGCAAGGATTGAGATCCTTTCCTAGAATCGAAAACCCAGCAGAACTATCCCGAAAAGCAGCCACAACGCTACCGCAACAACAATGAAGATTGTTATGGCTAGCGAGGCTATCACGAATCCCTTCTTCGCCACAGTTAATTAGGAGTAGTGAACTCTATGGTTGGAATCTGGAGTAGCCTCACGGATGATAGTTGAGATCGTTTCAATCGGCTATGGCGTTGTCTCCATGGTCGGGTGGGGCTTTGGAGATTTCATCGCGAAGAGAATAGTTGCGCCCTTAGGCTACTACAGGCTTCTGCTTTACATACAGTTAGTGGGGTTGGCTCCACTCTTTCTCTTGGCTGCAATATTCACTCCGGCAGTGCCTTCGTCACCAAGAACGATAGCATTGATCCTCGCGACCGGGATTTGCAGCGTTTCGGCCCTCTTCTTCTTTTACAAGGGTTTGACGGTAGGGAAGGCAAGTATCATAACTCCCGTGGCTTCAACTTCAGCGATCGTCGCAATAGCTCTCTCTTTTGCAATTCTCGGTGAAACTCTGAGTCTTCCGCAAATCATATGCATCGCTTTGGTTCTGGCTGGGATACTCGTCGTCTCCATGAGAGGTAACTCGGAAAGAGGGTCAGGTGAGGGGGTCCCTTACGCGGTGGCATGTATGTTTTCCGCTGGTTTGAACTCTATCCTCATCAAGCTTGTTTCAATGGATATTGGTGAGATTGGAACTCTATTCTTCAATCGGGTCTTGGTAACGCTTATACTCTTGATGTTGCTTCCGTTCTTTGGAAATCCGTTCTCACGAGATATTCAAAGAAAGGTCCCCCTTAAGACGATAGTTACGGCTGGTTTGACTGAGTTTGCAGGATTCTTCGGCTTCATAGTTGGAATAGGTGTTGGGATCGTCTCGATTATCGCGCCGATATCCAGTGCGTCGCCAGCTGTGACGGTTGTTCTGGCGCAAGTCTTCTTGAAGGAAAGACTCATTCGAATCCAGAAGGTAGCAGTGGTCTCAGTTATTCTTGGAATAGCTCTTCTTTCGATTCTGTCAAGCGTCTAAGTAAAAGTTTGGATCGCCTAATCTGGTCATATACCAGAACCATGAAAGCGGGACCAAAATGAAAGACTACTCAGAAAGAAGCTTGGTTACAGAGCGATAGCATTTCCTTGGAAGTCATAATTGAAGTAGCTGGTGGGCCGGAGGAGATTTGAACTCCCGACCATTGCCGCCTCCAGGAGTCTTGGAGGACACGGTTTCTGAGGAGATGCGTTTTATCAGCCGTGTGCTCTTCGGCGTTGCGTCTGCAACTTAACCATGCTGAGCTACCGGCCCGCCATAATTCGTCAGAATGCTGCATACTTATTAAGATTTTTTCAAAGCGATTGCTCCAGTGAAGCTAGAATCCCATTTGATATTCGCCGTTGCCTTTCATAATCAACCTGTACGAGTAGATTCTTTTTCTCTCAGCGTTGGCTCAACCAGTTCTTCGACGATAATCCTCGCCATTTCATCAATATTCTTTAGAGTGTCAGCTTGCAATATAGACGGAAGTTTTGAGATAATTGTCAGAATCTTCATCGAGATGTCTTCAGGAAAATAGTTCATTCCTTCCAACAGTTTCATTCCGATTTTTTCTCGGAGCCTCTCATCTGACATTAGAGCTGAGGCGCAACTGAAGTCCTTCAGACGACTCACTACGCATAGGATTTTGGCTTGAGGTTTGATCTTTCCGATCTCCCAAGCTGTTAAGTCGTCCTGAGAGACTTTCAGAACGCTCTCCGCGTATGCTACTTGATCTTCAATGTAGCGTCCACTAAGAAGTAAATGTGTAACCTCGAAATCTTTCACGGCTATCGAGATTAGATACAACAAGTCATTCAGATATTGGCTTGGGAGATCGAACCTTTCGGATGCTTCCAATAAGAGATGCGGAATAGGGAAGATGTAGTATTCAGGAGAGCCGTGCAGAATGGAGTGGCCTACCTCATGCCTTAGGATTCCAGTTCGAGTCAACTCTGCCAAAGACTGTATTCTTTCAATGCTGATACTGATACGAGGTATGCCTCTCCAAGCATCATGCCTCGCGTAGAAATCTTCATCGAAGCGAGATGAAGCGACACCGAGCCTTGTGTACTCTTGTGAGACGAAAGCTTCCAGAGATGAGGAGCGCTCGAACAGATATAGATCTACCAGCGATAATCCATGAGGCTCTAACCGGTTGTAGCATTCCTCCATAACCGAGAAGATAGAATCAACTGTTTCAGATTGAATATCGCCGAACTTCGAGACGAGAATTCTGACCATCGATATCGATGATGAATCGTTCAGAAGCCAATCTTAAGCCTTGTTTTCCACTTTCTTCGGGTCTGGTCGAGACTCAACCTCGCCGCAACGAGCGCAGTATTTTGCATAGTCTACTTCGTAGAAGTCTCCAGACTCCCTAATGACTAGTGTGTTCTTCAACTTGTGTCCAAGCGCACTGCAAATCTTGTCCAGGAAACTCATATTCTCGACCATTCGACTCTATGAATGGCTGTGGCTCAAGATAGCTTTGATGTCACTTTAGTTCAAGGTCAAGAGTTACATTCAAGACCTCCTTTGACTGTCAGTTGGCTCGGTTCTCTATTCGCAACGAACGTAACCCGTCGATCCGGATTCCTTCAGTAGGCAGATGACCAAAAGGTATAGTCAAAAGAATAAGCCACATCACGTACATAGTTAATGCAAAAACAATTTAGGCAACACGTCTGCCAATGAACACGGTAGTAAAGACTCGGGCCGGTAGTTCAGTCTGGTATGAACGCCGCCTTCGCATGAGCTCATTCAGATAAAGGCGGAAGTCGCGGGTTCAAATCCCGCCCGGTCCACCAAAAGCTTCTCTTCGTCACAAGCTCAGCGAACCTTTCAGTTGATGTCTCCTTAGAGCCATTCGTATCGTATTTCATGGATCTCCTTGAAGTGGGGATCGTCGGAAAGCACACGCCTCGATTTAGTTTCTATGCTAGTCGCAGCAACGATCGAGTCAGCGGCAGGCAAACCCCGGTATCGACACCTTAGGTCGGCGGATGCCACTGCAATTCTCGCCGTTAGGTCCACTATCTCGAAATGAGAAGCTGTGATCGAGTTTACGCGAAGCTGAGCAACATCCTTCCCCATGTGATCGTACATGAATTTGTAGACCTCGTGAAGAACGATTGTCGGAACTATCGCTACCTCTCTCTGAAGTTCAACCATCTTCCGTGAGGCTTTCGCCTTGAGTTGATCAGTATCAGCAAGATAGTGTGTCAAGAAGAATCGTGTGTCAACAGTGCAAGTCATGCTCAGTACCTGTCACGAGCCCTCATGTCGTCAAGTTTCTTCCTCATCTGTTCCAAGCTGATCCTACCAGCGTCAACCCCAGCCAGATCCTCGATCGGAGTAATGGGAGTAATGAGAATGCCCTCGCTGCTGTCTTTGATAAGGACCCGCATCCCCTCCCTAATCCCGTACTTCTTTCTCTTCGAGACAGGTATCGTAACCTGGCCTTTTCTCGTCACCAATACAATTTGTTCCGACATAGTGCTCCAGTAGGACTATAGTAGTTAGTTGTACTTAAAGCGATTTGTACAACCTAGGGTTCAACCTGTTCCCAGTCACGAGATGATTGGCCCCTAAACAGCTGCAATAGTAGAGGACAGACAATGAGATGTAGAAAACTGGCTTCAGAATTGTTCAATCATTTCTGTCCTAATTCGAGCTGATTTTCAGCTAAGAAAGAGTGGAAAGAGAGCTGAGAAGAAGCTGAAAATCGGCTTGGTTGACAGTCTCAAACGATTGTTTAAAGCTATCCCGGTCCACCATACACAAGAATAAGAAAAGAAAGAATAGAAGGAACGGTTGTGACACGTCCCATAGCAAACGCTGAAGATTGCTTTCTAATCGCAGGTTCACGCTTTGGGGCAGGTTGCTAGCGACTTTGGTTTCTTCATGACTTATCAGCGGCTGACCCTTTTCCTTTCAGTCCGAAGCCGCGGATTCTCAGTTTTGCCGTTAAGATTTTCTCTGTGGCAAATAGTCTTGCTGCAACGTATAGGAGTATGATTGTAAAGAGGGCTACGTAGAGGATGCCGAATGTCGCTAGGAAGTATTCTCCAGTGAAAGCGGCTTTCGCCGCTAGCATCGGGTAGGTGTAAGGAATGGCGTAGGCGACTATTTTCAGTGCTAGGGGCAATGTGTTGATATCACTGAACATCACCAGTAACATTGGGAACATTATTACGATGTACAGGTAGCTGATATACGACTGTGCGCTTCTCACGTCTTCTGTGAAAGCTGATAGGATGACTGCCAAGGCTAAAGCTGACAAGATGGCTACGAAGAGCGATGCGCCCAAGAGGACATATGATAGGAGTGAAGGCGCGAGACCTAGCGCTTCAAGGTCGACTGGAACTTGACTACTGAAGCCTGTGGTAAGCGACGTCATATAATAGTTGAAGCCGACCATGTAGGTTACTGCGCTAACGGCTGCGACGACGATTGAGCCGGTCATTTTCCCCAGCAGGATCGTAAATCTGTCTATGGGTAGGCTTAGCAATGTCTCTAGAGTCTTCTCTTCTTTCTCAGATGCAACTGAAGTGGCTGCGATCTGCATGGCGAAGATTAGCAATATGCTGACTGTGACTGGGAGAACAAAGATTTGGGAGGACGTCACTTGGGACAACGCTCTCGGGTCGATCTCTATAGGCTGGCCTTTCACTATTGATTCTGCTTCCGTCTTGAAGAGATCGGGAGCGAGATACCTGTTGTATTGCGCTAGGTGATTGCTAATGATAGAGGAGGTCGCGCCTTCTGTTAGTCCTTTCCCCGAAAAGATACTGTAAGTTCTCACTGTTGCTTGTTCTCGGTTGGAGATATTGGTGCTAAAACCTTCCGGTATTACTATTAGGTCGGTTGCATTTGGATTGGTCTGCAATTTCACGATTGCGTCATTCAAGTTTGCCGCGGTTATGTTCATGATAACCGCATTGGGAATCGTTGAGAGATATTTTGTGAGGTTCTTCGACCATTCACCTTGGTCAAAGTCAACTACGCCCACAGTTATCGTTTGAAGGCTTTGTTCTGCAGACTGTATGGAAGCCCCTATCACCATCCCCAGTAGAGGAAACATTACGAGAGGCATAATGATCATGCCGACCAGTATCTTCGGGTCGCGGAGCAGTTCCTTCAGCTCTTTCGAGACTACGTTTCCTAGTCCTTTAAGCAAAGCCAACCACCTTTGCGAAGCCTGCTTCGAGGTTGGCCACATCAAGCTTATTCTTCAACTCTTCAGGGCTGCCTTCTGCAACTATTTGCCCCTTGTTGATCAAAGCCACACGGTCGCAGAGGTACTCAACTTCCAACATGTTGTGGCTCGACAGCAAAACTGTCACACCGTGCTGTTCAACAAACCGTTTGATTACGCCTCTAACATGGAAGGAGTGGATGACGTCTAGACCGCTTGTCGGTTCGTCTAGAATCGCCAATTTGGGCTTCGTCATCAATGCTCTCGCTACTAGCAAACGTCTCTTCATCCCTTTGCTGTAGGTTTTTACTTTGTCTTTCAAACGGCCGCCTAGACCGGAGATTTCAGCCGCGTCTTGAACCATTTTTTCTAGTTCAAGATGGTTTTCTGATCTGAACCTCCCCATGAACCGTAGATACTCATAGCCCGACAGGTTCTTGTAGGCGCCTGCTTCCTCAGGCAGATAGGTTATCAGCTTTCGAACTTCAGCTGCTTCCTTAACCGCATCGTGGCCAAAGACTTTCAGCGAGCCAGAAGTTGGCAGTATCAATGTTGCAGCTATCCTTATCGTTGTAGTCTTTCCAGCGCCGTTCGGCCCAATAAGACCGTAGATCTCCCTTTCTTTGACTTGAAAACTCAAATGGTCTAAGGCGCGTATTTCGCCGAACTTCTTCGCAAGGTCCTCGGCCTCTACAGCATATTCCATCAAACAGTCACTGCAGCACATTCAAACATGGTAGCGTTTTTTAAGCCTTCCTACGAATCGCAGCAAGATCTTGCTAAAAACTTAAGTTTATACAGGGCTAATGATTTTCAGCGCGTTGCGTAGTGTTTTCATCGAACTTCGTTTCAGAAGACGATATGTACCCTATCGTCAAGAGCGATGATGATGTGCTGTCCGACCAGATGAGAACTGTTGATGAAAGAATAAAGGGAGCCGTGAATGCTGAAAGAGATTTCTCGAAGAGCGCTCTGAAGAACGCGCCTCATGGGTCTAGTGTTAATCACTCTTCTATTCACTCTCAACAAAAGATGAGTAGAAGAAAGTATCTTCTGCTTGGAATGGGGATTGGGGCTACAGCAATGCTGAGCGCTTTTGGCTATTACATTTATACAAAGAGAGAAGAGGTTGCCCCTACAGCCACCACGCCTATGGTCACTGCAACAACGACTAGATCCACTACGGTCAAAGCAAATACTGAGAACATGGTTTTGATCCCAGCAGGTAGCTTCGTGATGGGGCGTGAGGTTAGAGAGGGCTGGTCACCTATGGCTGCTCCGGAAATGTTTGACGATGAACTGCCTCCTCACGAAGTCTATGTAGACGCATTCTATATTGATAGATACGAGGTGACAAACCGTCAGTTTAAGGAGTTTGTAGATGCGACTGGATATTTGACTGATGCAGAGGACCATGGTGGGAGCATGGTTATGGTTCCGGCAGACCAGGCTGATACGCCCGTCAAAGGAACGGATATCGGTTGGAAATTTGTAGAAGGGGCGAGCTGGCGTACACCGGAAGGCCCGGGTTCCAGTATCGAAGAGTTGATGGATCATCCGGTGGTCCATGTAAGCTGGAACGATGCAAATGCTTATGCCAAGTGGATTGGTAAGAGATTGCCGACGGAAGCGGAATGGGAAAAGGCTGCAAGAGGAGGAACCAATACAAATTGGTTTTGGGGTGATTCTCTAGGCGAAGCAGGAAAATATCAGAATTTCTATGCGGAACATCGTCTAGATTATAAATATCCGCCTGAGGTTTTTGACGGCTATGATAGGACATCTCCAGTCGGTTCTTTCCTACCAAACGGCTACGGGCTGTATGATACTTCAGGCAATGTTTTTGAATGGACAAACGATTGGTATCAGTATGACTATTTCTCCCATAGCCCTAGAAATAATCCAAAAGGGCCTGAAAATGGCGACGGCAAGGTGATCAAGGGCGGTGGATGGTATCTATGTGAATGCTTTACAAGACCGGCCAACAGAGAGCCAAGAGATATAGCGGATCATGATCATGGACTTGGGTTCAGATTGACACTTGATGCAAAATAGTCTCCGTCGCCTTTATTCGATTATTTCCCAGTCCGACTGGTATCTATTTAGTTGTTCGATCGTATATTCATCGAGAGGGTGCTCCCTTTCCGGAATCTCTACATGCTTCTTCTCGCCGCAGAGCTCTGTCGAGAAATACCTTTGACCTGTATCATTCACCGTGGTGACGATTGTTCGAAATTCCGGATGCTTCTTAGCGGCCTTTATAGCGGCTATAACATTGCAACCTGAAGAGACTCCGCAGAAGATTCCTTCCTCCTGAGAGAGCCTTTTCGCCATCTTAATCGATTCTTCAGAGCTTGTCGTGATTACCCCTCTAATGTGGCTTAGGTGGAGGTTTCTAGGAACGAAGCCGTCTCCAATTCCCTCGATCTTATGCGTTCCCCATCGCCGGCGACTTAGTATCGGTGCTTCTGCAGGCTCAACTGCATACAATGCAATGTCTCTGTTCTTTTCTTTCAAGAAACGTCCAACTCCCGTAAGAGTACCTCCAGTACCCTGCGACGCCAAGAAGCAATCAACACGCCCCTCAGTCTGCTCCCAAATCTCGGGACCAGTTGTTTTGTAATGAGCAGCTACATTGTCTGGGTTGCTGAACTGCCCGGGCTCCCAGTACTTTCCAGGGTTTGCTGTTTTCAACTCCGCTATCTTCTCTAAGCAAAGGTCAACATCGCTTTCCGCTCCGGGCGTCGTGATGACTTCGGCTCCATAGGCGCGAATAATCTTCTGGCGTTCTCGGCTCATTCCTGACGGCATAACTACCGTCACTTTATAGCCGAGGGTTGTGCCGACGAATGCGCAAGATATGCCCGCGTTACCAGTTGAGGCTTCGAGAATCTCCATTCCATGTCTTAGGTCGCCTCGCTGAATAGCGTTCTTTATCATTTCATAGTATATCCGGTCTTTGAGGCTGCCTGTGGGATTCAAGTACTCAAGCTTCACCAGAATCTTGGCTTTAATTCCCTCAGAACTCGGAATCCTTCTGAGATTGACAAGAGGCGTCCTGCCTATTGTTTGGAATATATCATCAGCAACCCTACTGACTCTATTCCATTCAATTCCCATGACTTATTCACTCGTTTGACATACAGTCTCTCAAGGATAAGACGGAGTTAACCTGAGTTTGCGTATTCTTTAAGCCTCTCCTCGAAGACCGACCTCGGCGGAAACCCCAGGGAAGACGCATAGGTATTGAAAGCCACTAAGTCTCTTCCTTTTCTTTCAGCAAGCTGCTGCATCTCTGCTACAATTTCTCCTATGATTGCGTATGTGCTAGCGTAGCCAGGTCCATTCCCTTGATGAGCTGGGAAGACTTGGTGATAGATCAGACTTTCGCTCAAGTCAGTTTCAGCATGCGCCCACTCAATGAATTCAAGTAGCTTCTGCTTGCCTGAGTTGATTCTTGCGTCGCCTATGACGCGTAGGAATCTAATTATACGCCACATCTGCGTATAGAATTCATACTCCTCTACAAGTTGTTCAAGCCCACCGAACCTAGCAGCGAGCGCTATGAAGGGCTTCTCGATCGGAGACCGCGTCCTCGCTTGTAAGTCTTTGAGGTACTTCAGGAAATCGAGTTCGCGTTGAAAAGAGATTCCCTCCGAAATCGCACTACCAGCCATTGAAGGGAGCAACTCGATTAGGCGGGGTTTAGCAGCGTAATGATAGGCGGAGTTGGACGAGTGCACACAGTGCCCGTACTCCTCATGAACAAGGAGGTTAAGGAGCTCCCCTGGAACCGACATCGGCGCCCTTCTCGGATCTACTGTGGCGAGGAATAGCTGGAATGGCTTATTTGTGAGAAAATCGAGGAAGTATGCTGCTCCACTCGGTACAATCCCTGACAAGTAGCTGGGAGTCTCAATAACCTTGGTCTTGTATCGCGGGTTGACATGAACCACGTATCTGTCAACCAGTTTGACAGTAAGCCTTCGAATCGCCCGTATGAAGGGTAGAATCTTCATGGGCCTAAGGCCTCGCTTCCTACTAAGCTCAGACACCACGACCTCAGCCCTAGCCTCGACGCGGAGCTTCTGAGCTAGGCTTGAGGTAAGCCTCCTGAAAGTTGGAAGCTCTCCCGCGAGCATCGCGATGCCTTTCGACTCGAGCTCGCTCGGGCTTTCCTTGTAGTCGAAGAGATTGGTGAGCGTACTTGCAAGATTCTCCTCCCTGCCAAGTTCGCATTCATCTCTAGCGATCTCGACGATCTCCTCGAAACCTGCATTCTTGAAGCCTTTGATTCCAAAACTGCTCGAGTACTCATTTACTGCGACATCGAGTTCTCCCAGTGCACCATGAAGTGCTCTCGAGAGAGATGCTTTTCTTACGGAGTGCATGATCTCTTTCAAGCCATGGCATCTTATCGAGGTGAGTATCCTGATCCCTTTAGGGCAAGGCTTCTTCGATATGGTTACGCTGTAGGCTTTCAGCGCGTTTACCGCATCTTGAGCTAGTGAAATCATGTGCGTTGACTTGACGCCTTCCTTTACCATGTGAGTGAAGAAAGCATCTAAAGCCACGTCAGGAACTATCTGAGCCTCTCCAAGGAAGGTGTAGGTCTTGATCGAAGAAAGGAACTTCTTCTCGACTTGACTCTCTGAGCATCGGATAGCTTCGTCAATCTTGTTCTCCAATTTCCTAAGTCGCTCGGCATCAGGGATCATGAGGTGACCTGCGTACTGGCTGAATCCTGCGCTGAACGTGCTTGATGGCGAGAGATCCTTCCAGATCTCAAACGCCTCCCTCTCCGTCTGACTAATAGACTTCATCGCGAAATCGTCACCATACCTAGAATACCTCCATGATGATTTTCTTTTTTTCCCTCTGAAGAAACCTACAACGACCATAAAGATATATCGGCTTTTTGGCTCGTCTCTAAGAAGATAATGCATAAGCGATTGAGTTCGGCCACGGTCTCATCTTTAATCACCAAAAGAGAAAATGGATTTGGGATGCCTAACTCTTTGTGGATGAGGAAAGCCGCCGTTACCGCCGAAAATCTATAAATATCCTAAAGTATAAAATAATGACCATATGCTCCAAAATTTAGACTTTATCAGAACAACCTATGCGAAGGTATTGCACCTCTTTCTCTCCGATCCCACGCAAGAGTATCACGAGCGGGAAGTGATGCGGAGAGCGCGCGTAAGCAAGGGCTCAGTAAATCGTATCTTGAGACGGCTTGCTAACTCAGAACTTCTTAATAGGGAGAGAAGAGGTCGGATGGTGTTCTATAAGCTCAACCTCAGGGAGCCTATGGTACGCCAATTCAAAGTCTTGGTCAATGTTTGCGCATTGAAGGAATTGTTGCACACGCTCAAGCAGCACTCTCGAAGAATCATCCTATTTGGTAGTAGCGCCCAGGGAACGGATGTCAGGGAGAGCGACCTCGATCTATTCATCCTTACCTCAGAAAAGTCGTATGTGAGGAGCAAGATCAGAGCTTTTAACAAAAGTGGTGGAAGAAAGGTTGCACCGATTATTGTTGATGCAAACGAGTTTGCAAGTCTCAGGAGAGAAGACAGGCCGCTGTATGAGAACATAGAGCGTGGTATCACACTATGGGAGACGGAGTAAGCAGCGAGTTCAATCTGTTGTTACAGGAAAGAAAGCTGCTGAGAGCACGGATAACTAGAGGCATGATTGTCAAGGAGATTAGAGCGGCGGAAACGGACCTACAAGATGCCCGTGACTCCCTTAAACAGAACAAGTTCAAGTGGGCGACGATACAAGCTTACTATTCTATGTTCCACAGCGCCAGAGCATTGCTATATCAACGCGGTTATAGAGAAAAGAGCCATTACGCGATGTTGGTAGCCCTGAGAGAGCTCTTTTCACGTGAACTTGAAGGGATCTTATTAATAGATTTGAAGATGGTATGGATTTGAGACAGGAAGCTGACTATGGTCTCAAATTCTCTGAAACAGGAGCACTCGAAACTCTAGAAGGCGCCGAAGAATTACTGAAGAAAACAAAAGAACTTCTCAAGATAAAACTATGATCTGTATCCTTTTTCAAAAGTTTGCTCGCTTATTCAAGCAGACATGGGATGCAGTTTCTTGGCTATGCGGTGCGCTGGTTCACCGCTACGCTGGCATGAAATACTCGGCCTTGATTCTATCACGCGCCTTTGTCGTCAGTGTTAGTTCACCTCTGGAAAGTATATTAAACAATTCTTTCTCACTCGTAATATGTTGAGAGAGATGCCTCACTTCATCGACTTATTCTCAAGCCAGATTGAGCGAAACTGGATGATAAAGGAACTTCTCGGCAATAGGTGGATTGGGCCCGAGTGGCTGAAAGAGAAGTTTGCGTCTCACGTAGGAAAGAACTGGGCGAAGATGGAGAAGGGTTTCTCGACGAACGCTAAAGTCTTGGCGGTTGATGGAAGTGAAGCGATGCGTACCTACAGTAACCGCGCAATATTATACATCGTTAGGGCTCTAGGCCTATGCGGCTCTGAAAGGTTCCGTGATCTAGAGAGTAATTGCTTCCGAACTCGCTCAGGTCAAGAAGCTAAGACTTATGTAAACAGGAGAAGGGAGAGACTTGAGCTTGAGGTTGCTAGGAAGGCTATCGAAGCTCTCGACCTAGAAGAGGGCTCCGTCGTTCTCCTCGATGGATCGCTCTACGGGAAAGCAGCTCATCTGCCGAAGGACGCGCCGATCTCTGGAGGCGCAGCCTTGGCTCTAGAGTTTTTTGAGAGCTACTGGAAGCTTCTTGAAGCATGTAGAGAGAGGAAGCTGCTTTTGCTGGGGGTGAGCAAGGACAGCAACACAAGCTTCCTGAGGGACTATCTTCTAAGCCAGATATTTCAGGAAGAACTCAAGGAGATGAGCGGAGTACCTGCTGGTGAGCTTCTAGCGATCTCTTCATTCTTCAATAGAGATATCCTCGGAAGGCAGTTTTCGAGAAGAGGTGAAGCGGTGGAGAGGTGGAAGCAGCGGTTCGGCGATCACTCATCGCGAATGGAAGGTCTGATAGACGAAGCATTCTCAGCGAGACCTGACTACCAATTGATAGAGTGCTTCAGAAGGGAGGGAAGAATTGACTGTCCGGGGCGTTCGATGGTGATAGAGTGTCAACTGCACAGGCGGTGGGCGAGAACAATCAAGCAGATAGAGAGAAGCCCGGAAAACTTCCTTAAGACGTATTTCTCGAACTCCCTCCAAGAGAATTCAGGCGACCCCACTTTCCCTAAGAGAGCCCATGAGACGCTTCAGAGGCTGGTTGACTTTCCTTCAATCGCGTCCTTCCACATTCTCTTCGACGAAAGGGATACACCGATGAGAGTGGATACACCTACTTGGACGTTCGGAATGAACCGCAGGTTGATCGATGTTGAAAGGTCGAGTCCTCTTGAGGTAGATGTTGAGCCGATCTGGAAGATTCTGGAAAGCGGCTACGCGGGCTTGAGAAACTATAACGTATGGTTAGCAGAGGTTGATGAGGAAGTTAGGCTGCGAAGAGATGTGGTCGACATGTATGAGTCGATGTTAAGTAAGAGGTTGGGTTTACCGCCGTTGATTCATAGTAGGGGGTATAGGCGTGTCAAGTATCCGTGAGAATGAAAGTTATGCTGGACTTATCGTTGGGGAAGCAACCTCCAACGAGTTCTACTTCGCCTCGCGAACAGAGGAGTATCCGCCGAAGTGGGAGTACATCGTCGTCAAGTCGCAGGAGATCGTTGACGGTGAACCTCGAGATGTTGATGTGCTTGCCCAAGTTGAGAGGATCACGTCTTCCAGTCAGGTTCTCAGCAAGGATGTTGATCTGGAAGCTCTGGAGAAGATCAAGTATGCTAGAATGGAGGATGTCAAGACTTGGGGGAAAGCCAGAATACTCGGCTTCATACATGAGGAAGAGGGCGCGACGAAAATTCTTCTCCCTAGGAGGGCTGTCGTTCCGGGGCATCCTATCTACGTGGCGCCGAAAGAACTCCTGACGAAGTTCTACTCCTACCCTTCTGACGAGGGGCTTTACGTCGGCAATCTGATCACTAGGCGTGACGTACCGGTATATCTTTCGTTGAAGGGTTTCAGGAGACATGTCGCGATAATAGCTCAGACTGGTGCTGGGAAGAGTTACTGTGCGGGCGTCTTGATTGAGGAGCTGCTCAAGAAGGGTGCGTCGGTCGTCGTGATAGACCCGCATGCTGATTACGTATTGCTACACCTGAATAAGGATAAGAGCAGGCACAACTTGACGGAGCATATCACGGTCTTCAGGAACCCTTCAAGCACAGGGCGTTACGCAGACAAGGAGCTTGGAAATGTTAAGCCTTACGAGATCGCTTTCTCAGACCTTGGTCTCGACGAGGTATGTGATATCGCAGGGATAAGAGAGGCTTGGGGCAACATCAAGGAGGCAGTAAGGGTCGCTTTGGATCACATGAAGGATACTCACTACTCGCCCGCAGATCTTCTCAAAACGCTTGAGAGGATGGGTGAGTTTGAGGAGGCTAAAGAGAAGAAGGGGCTTGTGGGTTGGGCGAAATCAGCGCAGAAGTATATCCGCCAAATGGGTCGGCTTAAGGTCTTCGGCATCTCCACGACACCGATTGAGGACGTTCTGAGGCCGATGCACCTGTCAGTTTTAGACCTTTCGGGGCTGAATGACGAGAGTGTTGACTACATCGCCTACAGGGCGCTGAACGATATATTCGACGAGGTGAGTAGCGCGAGGTTTGGATACCCAGTCTTCGCTGTGATCGAGGAGGCGCATAAGCTGATCCCTCCGCACGACTATTCTTCAAGCCTCTCCTCTTCGATTATCAATAAGATTGCGGCTGAGGGGAGGAAGTTCGGCGTCTTCCTTGTACTCATCAGCCAGAGGCCCTCCAAGATAGATCCGGATAGCCTCAGCCAATGTAACAGCCAGATCGTGATGAAGCTGACCAACCCTCAGGATCAAGTGGCTGTTGAGGCGAGTTCGGAGAGGATGAGTGCGAGCTTGATAGCGGATCTGCCCGGTCTGAACCCAGGTGAGGCTGTTGTGGTGGGGGAGTTGACGAGGACGCCGGTGATGATTCAGGTGAGGCAGAGGCAGTGGTGTGAGGGGGGAGGCGACATAGAGATCGTTGAGAAGCTTAAAGAGGCTAGGAGTTCGATCCATGCTGACTCGATCATCAACGCTGATCTGGGAAGGCGAGAGCCTTTCAGAGGCTCGAAGGTCTAGGTGCAAGGGTTGAGCGTACAGGTACTCCTCACAGCGGACAACCATCTGGACATCTCAGCCGCCATGTATGGGCCGAAGAGGTTCGAAAGAAAGGAAGACTTCGCTAGATGTTTTGAAGCAACTATTGAGTATGCTCTCAAGGAGAAGCCTGACATCTATCTGATCTGCGGCGACCTCTACGATTCGGTTGTTCCTCGGAACCCTCCGAGAAGCTTTATGATGAGGCACTTCCGAGCTCTCGCTGAGAAAGGGATCAAAGTCTTACTGATAAGCGGCCACCATGACACAGCTAGGAGCTTGGAGCAAGGAGCTTCTCCGCTCTCCCTCTACGGCGAGTCCGGATACGCCCGTTTCTTCTCAGATTTCCTCCAGCCTGAGTCAAGCATCTTCGAGAAGTCGGGGCTGAAGGTTCAGGTGAGCGGAGTCAGCTTCAACCCGAATCTGAGTGTGAACGAGGACCCATTCGCTTCAATGACGTTGACGAAACCTGAGGGCGACGTAAATATCTTCATGCTTCACTACCCGATCGAGGGCTTTAAAGGGGTTTACTCTCTAACCGAGCCGACGATAAAAGTTTCGCATCTTCCGAGCGGCTATCAACTTGTAGCTGCTGGACACATTCATAGGCATCAGAAGAAAGCTTTCGGCGACATGTTTGTAGTCTATCCCGGGAGCACTGAGAGAGTCTCATTTCTAGAGGAGGGGGAGAAGAAGGGTTTCGTATGGCTTGAGCTTGACAAGTCCGGCCTAATCGCTGATGAGTTCATAGAGACCCCTGCGAGGGAGCTTCGGACATGGAACTTCAATGTGCCCGGCAGTGGAGACTTAAACAGGATTCTCCAAGAAGAGCTTTTGAAGAGGGTTGATCCGCAGCTCATCCTCAGGGTTAAGATCGTCGGCAATATGACCCTCAAGCTCTTAGAGACATACAAGCGGCCTGCTCTCCTATCCCAGTTCCAAGAAAAGTATTTTGCATTAGAGTTTGATGAGAGGGAGATGGAGATAGAGGCGTACGAGCCTGTTGAGGCGCTTCCTAGAACCACGCCTCTAGAAGAGTTGAAAAGATACTTTGAGTCGATCATGGCGAAGGCTTCTGAGCAAGAGAAGATTGAGCTCCAAGAGGCTTTTCGGAAGAGTATCGCTATGCTCCAGGAGGCTGGAGCTTGGTAAAGCTACTTGCTCTTTACGCATACAACTTCAAGAAGCTGAAGCTCTCTTCTCCACTCCAGTTCTCGGAGGGGATAACGTATGTCGCTGGCCAGAATGAGAGCGGTAAGTCAACCCTACTCGACGCGATACTTTACGCCCTCTATGGGAGAATGATTCGACCGAGCGCGATGCCATCTAATGAGGAGATAATTGCCTACGGAGCGAATGATGCGTCCGTACAGTTGACCTTCGCGATAGGCGATAGGACGTTTCAAGTCACAAGGAAGGTTCACAAGTCGAAGCCGAATGAAGCGAGCCTTCAGGAAATTCTTGGCGAAGGCCACAAGAGAACGATAGCGACCACGGCTAAGACTGTGACCAAAGAGATTGAGAACCTGCTCGGAGGCATAACCTTCAACGAGATAATCGCGAGCAACGTCGTCGCACAGAAGGACCTTGAAAGGCTTGTGGAGCAGAGCAAGGAAGACAGGAAGAGAGTTATCAACGCATTCCTGAACCTAGAGAGCTTCACTACGGTAGGCGAGAGGCTGAGGGAAGAACAGAAGAACCTAGAAGGAACAAGGACGACGGTTGGTCTTCTACAAGCAGAACGCGAGAAACTTGAGACGCTGAAGCAAGAGTTGGAAGAGTACAAGAAGAAGTTTAAAGAAGTTGAAGAGATCGAGAAGAGCATCGGGAAACTTGAGATAGACGTCAAAGAAACTAGGAGCAAGTACGTTGCGACAGACCAGCTCTTCGCGAAGCTTGAATCATACGATAGAGCTCAGAAGGATAGAGAGAATCTCTCAGATCAATTGGATGCGATGAAACCTCTTATCGACGACTTGAAGAGACAGATCGCTCAGGCTGAGAGCGCTGGAAAAGATCTGGAGAACACATGCACGAAGCTTAAGGAGTCCTCAGACCTCGAGAAGGTCGAGGAGGCCATGGCAAGATGCGATGAACGCCTCCGTGATCTGACGGAAATTGAAGCAGCTACTAGAAGCCAACGTGAGAGGCAGCAGACGCTGGCGTCTGAAATACACCATATGTCGGAGAAGATCAAAGCACAAGCCAAGCCCTCGAAGGCTCCATTGATCGCTCTAGTGATTTGCCTTCTTGCTTCTGCGATATTGTTTACTATTGTAGGGCTCTATGCAGCCTTTGTCGCTTTAGCTGGAATCATTCTATACTTCGCCTTGAGGTCCTCTCAAGAACTCCAAGCTAGAGGATATCTGACGGATAAGGCGCTCCTGAATAGACTGACGCAGGAAAGATCAAGCCTAGAGGCAGCAATCGAGCAATCCTACGAGAAGTTCAAGCCCGCAGAGCAGGAAATTAACCAACTCTGCAAGAACATAGGGAGGTACTCAAGCATCTATGCTCAGAACATCTCATCCGGAATCAAGTCTGTCATAGCAGCGATGTCAAAGCAGCTTGAAGCCGACAGGAAGGAGAAGAGCGTCCTCGAGGAGAGAGCCAGAGGCTTGTCAACCCAGATCGCGACCAAACCTGAGACAGAGGCTAGGCTCAAGGAGACGGAGGAGAAGGCATCGCAGCTTCAGAAGAGCTTCACGGAAATCAGGCTTCCAGAGCTTGGAGAGATCTCTTTCTCAAGCGAGTTACTGAATAAGACCAAAGAGGAGAGGGAGAAGCTTCTGCAAGAGATCTCAGCGAAGGAAGCGACCTTGAAGTCCGAGCAAGACAGGCGTAGTGAAGGAAAGAGATTCTTAGAGGAGCACAAGGATGTTGAGAAGAGAGCTGAGGAGCAGGCGGCTAAGGTTGCGGAGCTTGAGAAGAGGCTTAAGGTCGTTAAACTCGCGCTTGACGGCGTCGAGAAAACGGCTGAAGCGCTTCGAGAGAGGGTGAGGCCGAACGTTGAGAGGTATATGGGCCATATCTTGCCTATCATAACGCTCGGGAGATACAAAGCGGTTCAACTCGACGAGGAGTATAGGCTGAGAGTCTGGGACCCTGAAGCTGGAGAGTTCAAGGAGAGAGATGTCTTCTCAGGTGGGACAGAGGATCAGTTCCTACTCTCGATGAGGCTGGCCTTCGCCTTAGCATTACTCCCTGAAGTCAAAGGCATGCATCCTGAATTCATGTTCTTGGATGAACCGCTCGGAAGCTCAGATGAAGCCCGGAGAGAAGGAATATTGAATCTCCTCAACATGGAGCTTTCTCAAAGCTTCAAACAGATCTTCCTAGTCAGCCACATCAGCGGACTGGATGAACAGGTCAAACATATCATCAGGCTTGAGAACGGAGAAGTCGTCGAGAACCTCTAACGGATTGCCGCAAGGCGACCATACGATCCGTGCACATTTTTCTTTCTAATATGATTTTGTGACAATCTTCTCCCAACATGGCCTCAATTTCTGCAACAGAAGTTGGGCATAACCAAACATCTTGGAGCTCCCGTAGACCTTTAAGGTGAATCAGCCACTTCTTTGTCTCAGCTAATGCTGAACCTTTTGTAGATCTCTTCAACTTCTTCGATTAGATTGAATTTCTTAGCGCGTTTACGCAAGTAACTCCAATCGATCTCCTTGAATCGACGAGAAATTATTCTCTCCAGATCCTTGTAGTCTTGAGGATCTCCGCTTGCGATCTTCATCGCAATTAGGTCCTCCAAGGATACGCACCATATCTTTCCTCTACCAGGTAGCAGCTTCAGTTCACGTCTCCTTTTCAGAATATCAGGATCCCAATTGAAACCCTTCGGGTGAAGCGCTAGGTCGATAATTGTCCTATTTCGCAGGTCTATGAATCTCAAGGACGTGATGCTCTTCAACTCTTCGATCGTAGGGCGACTTGAGGATAACAAGAAGTTTGCTCTCTCTATTTTTTGGAGAAATTCGGCGAACCTACCGGCGAAGAGTCTGGGGTCAACTGCGAAGTCCAAATCCTGTGTAAACCTTGGTTCACCATAGAATCCTACGGGTATTCCTCCGATCATTACGTAGTCGATACCCAGTCCACTGAGGACCTTTAGGAACCCGTCGGCGCTGATCTTGAGCCGTGTCAGTTGAGGAAAGCGCTCAGCCAAAACTTATGACGACCTTGAGAATCGACCGAGTTCAAGAACTCTTTCTAATGAAGCATGAAAACTCAGTCCTGATCTTTCCGCAGCCACACCCTCACTCCCGAGTCTCTTAACCTCTTGTTCATCCAGTGAGTTGAGCCATTTGAAGAAGTCCGCCTTCCTCCGAGCCTCAGCGCTGTCAACTGGACCCAGATAGCGTCTGCGAACATTCCTCGTTTTACGATCGTATGAGCATAGATAATAGTACAAAGCATCGTTGCGACCACGCTTCTCTACTCTAACGAAGCCCATTGTTTCACCGACCTCCTCGGCTTATGCCCCAGCAGCGACGACATATTCTATGCACAGTTATTGTACATATAAACGTAATTGCTAGGCTTCCCTTCGAGGCATTGTTCAGGGAACTCCCAGGTCGAGACCAACGAGGATTAGCAATGCGACTCCGTAACAAGAGTCCTCAAAATTGCCACCCGGTCAAAAGATGCGTATTCTTTATATTTTTTTTCTTTTTCCTTAGTATTTTATGTTAGCGTTACTAAGGCTTCAAGAAATAAAGATAATGGCAAGACGATCTCTCGAATTTTCGTCGGTTGTTAGCAAAGAAGGGAAATGGTATGTTGCGCACTGTCCGGAGCTTGAGATTACCAGTCAAGGGAAAAGCGTCGAATTGGCTTTGGAGAATCTCAGAGAGGCCATCGAGCTGTACCTCCAGGATGAAGACGCCAAGGTTTTTGAGAGACTTAAGTCTTTAGGGGTCTCTCCATTCAAGCAGGCTACAATCTAGGTGACTGAGATGTCTCAACCTCTCAACTCCTCGCAAAGGGAATCTTTGTGGTCAGGATATCTGTGTGATTTGGAGTCCTTTACTATAAAGGCTAGATCTCTATTCAAATCCTTTAGGTATGAGTAGCCATTCAAAACAGATCTGATAAGTATTCTTTCGCTTGGAAGCCCTCCAGCTCTAACTAAACTCTCGAGGCCAGACCAATCGTATCTCCCTTTCTCGATCCTCCCAAGCAGAACATCGGGGTTAAAGGGGTCTTTCACGTTCCAACATTTGATCACAACCAATGCACGCACTCTACTCCTATCGTAAGGCCTCTTGGAGAATAGATAAAGGTCGTAGAGATCTCGAGCAGTTAGCCTCTGGAATGCGGCTCTAATCTTCTCTGCGAGAAGCTCCTCCAGCTGAATGCAAGGAACTTTGAAAGGTTGAATCTCACAGTACTTGAAATAGAGTTCCTTGATAAGCGGAAGCTCTATGATGGGGAGGATCGGCTTCTCTCTAAAGCTCACCTCGACCTTCAACTCGGAGCCGGATTCCAATCATGCGAGTACCGCACTATCGAGCCGTAAGAAGCTCCCTTCGGCCTCGAATATGATTCTGATATCCCAAAGTCTATTCCAAAGTGCTCTCGATTATTGAAAAGCGCGGCTAACCTTTCTCTAAGAGAATTCGGAGCTAGATTCACGCCAGTGAAATCAAGGTCCATCGAAAACCTACCTGTCTTACCTAAGTATACCTTCTTGAGGCAAGTTCCACCTTTGAAGGCCAATTTACTGGGCAGGTCTTCGTTAGCGACCTTCAGAACATAAGTGAGGACTACATCCCTTTCAGCTACTAGGGCGTCTACCCCACTCGCTTGGGCGTGGTGGTCAACAAACCTCTCCTCGAGCAATATCTGCTTCACCTTATCTGAACTTCACTCAGCAGCTCCCTTCTGGCAACGTTACCGATGACTTTCCAAGCCTTATCCAATCGACCGCTTTTCTCTCTAGAAGGATCAAGGTATATCGCTGCCGTTCCAACGTGCATAAGCAGCTTCTTTCTCGCCCCTTCAGGAAAGTCCGTTAGACCCTCATCCACAAGGATGTCGGTTAAGTAGCCTATCCTTTGGGTAAGACTCTTAGTGCGCATCCTCAAAGCGTACTCTACGAGCTTCTGTGCCTCAGATTTTCTCAAACCATTATGAATAGCCGCTAGAACCTCGGCGACTCCGCCTGAATACTTCATCTTGTCCACAGAGTCCACCAGCGTCTTCTCGGGTTCAGCCATATTCACTCTCGCTCCTAGAACTTCAACCTCTTGGAACCCGAAGAACTTGTGTTCTGAGAGGGTGACGAACCTGAATTGATTGTTCCTCCACTGGAAATTCCTCCTAACCTTCGTCGTCGCCAGATAGAGCGTCGGTCGCATTTGTGTTGTAAATCCGTAGTGAGCGTTTGAAGTGGAGTAGGTATAGTAGTAGGGCTGGACGAGGAGGCTGCCTATAAGTAAGGGGTTCATCGTCGGTACTGCCTCCTCTCCTCTTTCAGCCGGAATGAATAGATACCAGCCCCTTTTCAACCTCTCAAGCCAACGCTTCTCCTCCAAGCGATGTGCTATGACGCGAGCCTCATTCCTAGAGCATCTCAAAATATCGGCGACATCATCTATCGTAAGTATGCGTTTCTTGTCCCACTCCAACCTTAAGACGAGCTTGGACTCCACGCCTGAGAGGGTACGCTCCAACTTCGAATCCCCATCTTCCTAGAGCTTTGAGGCAATTATAAATATTTTGTAGAAAATTAAGAAAATGGTAATTAGATGCAAAACTCTTATAAAGACTCAAAACTGACACCAGCTCTAAGAAATGAACAGTCATGAACTTGCTAAGGGAACGCTCAGGTCCATCCTAAGACAGGCAAACCTCACAGTCGAGGACTTGTTGCGACTCTTGTAGATATCACGATTTAGGTTCTTCCATGACAACGGATTGGACTCATGTAAGAATCACAGACTGGTTTCAAGGGTATAAGAGCGTGAACCCAGCCCGGTGCTCTCCTCCGAATCGTTTCATAAATGCAGGTCATATCTTTCTTCTGTGATCATCTTCCCCCAAGTTTCGTGCGTTTTCTCTTCTGTCCTTTTGAAGCCAACGCTTGTGTAGAGATGACGAGCTGCGTTTAGTTCGCTCGTGGTCCAGAGGAACACGGTTTCATACTCGCATTCCTTGCAGAAGTGAAGCGCTTCCTTGAGGAGTTTTCTCCCGATACCAAGCCCTCGATAGTCAGGATGAACGAGAAACCAGCGAAGTTGGGCCTCTATCTTTGAATGCCCGACAATGGCGATGGAGCCAATAATCCGACCGTTTGTCTCTGCCAGCCAAATTCGATCTTTGTCGGGACTGAATGATTGAACGAATTCTGCAAGTCCTTCAGCAACATAGGCTTCAAATGTTTGGTCGTAGCCACATTCTTTTGCATATAAGATCCCGTGAAGATAAGTGAGATATCCTATATCCCCTGGCTTAATGCGATGCCGTATGTTCCATTTAATTTTCATATGAACGCCTCTTACATTCATCATGGCATTTCGCTAACTACCGTTAAACGTATTGCATTTGACTATTTAATCGACGTGCGTCCTAAGCCCGCTGGCACAACAACTTCTCAGTCTTCTTCAAGCTCTAAACCAACGATCAGATTTGAACTCCCGACGGCTCTCATAGTTTATTTATTTCAAAACTGTCGAAATTTTCTCACTGCTTCGACAATGGCGGAAGGCTCATAAATCCCGATGTTCCTTCATCCTGATCGTGTAATTTAGGACTGGTTGCTTTGAACCGTTCTATGGGTAGTTTAGGGCTGGAAAAATTTGGTTCTGATAGGTTGGCGGCGATCTGTGGGCTCTACTGCGGTGCTTGCAGACTTTATGTGGCCTATGTTGAGGAGGATTTTGGTAAGTTGAAGGAGTTGGCTGAAACATCCCTACCAGTCAAGTTTAAAGTTCCGGCTGAAAGGCTCGTTTGTGAAGGCTGTTACTCATCGATCCTCATGCCTTGGTGCGACTGTGAGTTCCGCAAATGCTCTCTAGAGAAGGGGGTTGAGTACTGCTTCGAATGTAAGGAGTTTCCGTGTGAAAGGCTCTACGAGTTCGAGCGGCAAAAGGAATCGCATCTACTTTGCCACGCCCCTTTGGTTCAAAACCTTAGGGAGATGAGGAAAATCGGCGTTAAGATGTGGCTTGAAGAGCAAGAGCGGCTGTGGCGGTGTACGAGATGTGGAGGTAGGCTACGCTGGCTTTCCAAGGCTTGTCCCAAATGCGGGGAGAAATTGACCGAGGAGCAGATGGCTTTCTGCCTGGGGGTGCCCAAGAAACCAAAAGTTTAGGATTCTGACGCTCCTGTCCCTCAAAGGTTGGGATTAGATAGGGTTAGCTGTTCTCTACTTTTATCGCCTCTTAACTTTGATTAGGGGTTTAAAATCAATATTGAGAAGTTTAGGCTGGCTGCGATGCTTACCCATAGGATGTAAGGTATTAGCAGTAGCCCAGCGTTCGTTGATATCTTATAGAAATTTAGTATGGTCAACAGTATCGCAATCCAGAGGATCACAATTACGATGAGCCCGGCAAGCAGGGATCTAAGACCGAAGAATACAGCTGACCAGAAGACGTTGAGAATCAATTGGACTGCGAATGTGATTGAAGCTTTTCTTACATGTTGACTACTTAGCCCCTTGCGCCAAACGAGAAACGCTGAGATTCCCATAAGCGTATACAAGGTTATCCAAACCGGGGCGAACAGCCAGCTTGGCGGAGTGAAAAAAGGCTTATTCAAAGTTGCGTACCACGTCGGGATTGAAGGGGTGGTGAAAAATGAACCGATGAAGCCTGCGAACTGGCAGATCAATACGCTTACTACGAGCTTTAAAATCTCAATGACGCCGATCTTCGTCATCTTCATCCGCCTTCAATAAACAATTGAATGCGGTATAAACACTGACCTTTTTCTTCAGTACCGTAGCATCAGGCTTTCAAAGCACCCTCCTTTTGAAGAAAGGACGAGCAGTCCGTGAGCTATTACGCAAGGTGTTGGAAGGGGTTCCAAGTTCTGAAGCGGTAAAGCTCATGAAGCCTAGATTGTTGTCAAACTTTCTGTTTCTTGAACTGGCTAAACGCAGAGCAGCTAAGCTGCTGAAAAACGACATATCCGAGTATTATCCGAAACAGGCAGAACGCTTGAGAGGCATTGCTGAAGGCGCAGAAATATTCAAAGCCGTGTTCTATGAGGCCCTTCGCTTCTTCCACCTTTTTGATGCTCCACAGCAAATTCATGATATTATCTTGAATTGAACTGCCCTCCCTCTTCCATCATAGATTGCTATGTCTTCAGGTGAACTGTATGGGTAGGCAATGATCATCATTATTCTTCCATAGAAGTGGTTGAGATCGTGCGTAGAGGGTCTTAATCCTCCTAAAGGATGTGAATGAACTGTACCGAGAATGGAGAGATCGAATGGAATCATATGAGGCTGAAACGTGGAGAACCCTAGGCCATGTATTGCTGAAGGGGGTATAACAAACTCATTTATCTGAAAGCCATTGTGTTGCTCTCCTCTTAGGAGAAGTAGAATCTCTTTTGGGTGCATATCTCTTGAATAGGCCAGGATTCCGTCTACTAGTGTTCGCTTTATCGTTATGATCAAATTTGCTTCTCCCTTGACACTCGAATGAATATTACGAGTTTCCTGTCACAATGATATGTTGTATATTGATCCGAGATTTCAACTCGTATGGTTCGGCGCATCATAGGATGGACAATGGCTCGCTAGTTTGAAGCGACTATTCAAAGAATTTTCTAGGGGAAAAGGTAGGGCAGAGATTGTGATGGTGGAGGAGCCACGCCTCTTCTCTCCGGTGCCTGTCTAGGTTTTTCTTTCTCTCTAACGATTCGGATTTTATGGTGCTCCGCCAATACCCTGTACTTATCGGAAAGGCCGAGGTGATGCAGAACACGCTTCAGCTGAATCTTTACATCCTTGACCCCAAACCTTGGGCCATCCTTCTTATCAGACACAATCAACCTGCTCCCCTTCAAAACTACCTCCGCTCCCAACTTGTTCTCCAAGTGGTTGGAGATCTCCTTACTGGCTTTCTCGAGGTCGCCCAACTCAACTTCTATCAAGCGAAGCCTCTCGAAAAGAATCTGTAGAGGGTCTTCATATATGCCTTCCTGCTATGGCTCAAGCTGAGAGAAGAAGAGAGGGATTCTTGCCCCAAACTATGAAGATGATATCGTCATCGTCGTCAGTCGAATCAGCCTAGTTGCTAAGGATTCGATCGCGCTCTCAAAGAAACAAATATCTGAAGGAAGGAACGATGTTTGAGTGAAGTAGGTTGATATGTTTTGAGTGAAGTGGAGAAAGCGGAGGTCACTAGACGGAAGTACTTGAAGTATGCTGGTGGAGCTGCTATCGCGGTAGCCACAGCGGCTTTCCTCTACTACTATGGTATAGAACTGGCAAAAATAGTACAGATGAAAAGAAAATAAGCCATGGCTCAAGCTGATAAAACGTGATTTGGTTCACTGCGAAAAAGATATCCATTAAATCGGTCTAAAAGATATCATTTTGATACGTCGACCTGACTCTGTCGGTTAAAATGATGGGAGAAAGAACATGAATAAAAAGGCGCTTTTTTAATCCGTTTGAAAAGATGCCTTTTCGGTTTGGAGCAGCTTTGACGATGCTTGAGGCCTTGGCTACAATATCGTCGAAGTCTACTACTTTCATTGGTAGAAGGGCGTTGTATAGCGCTTTGGAGAATCTTGGAGAGGCCATCGAGCTGTACCTCTAAGATGAAGACGCCAAGGCTCCTGAAGTCAATTATGCCTCTTAAGTACTTGCCCCGGTTAAGTTATTTGTGAAGTTAACAGAAGGGTTCGGAGCATTGGGTCTTTGACTCTGTAAACCTTTTCTTTTTCATCTATCAACGTGGCCGCCTTTAGACTCTCTAGGATGTTATGTACTGTTGCATCATTCACCGGTGAGCCTTTTCCGATCTCAACCGCTCCTTTTACTTCACTCCAACGAGCGGACGTTGCTGCTGCTTTGAGAGCAGCTAGATAGCCAACTTTATCCCTTCCCTCTAGAAAATGCTCGAGTTCGTCTCTCACTATCTTAATGCCTTCGGACATTGTTTCCTCTAGGGCTTTTTCATGAGGTAGTTTTCCGACCGCAACGTTATTGCCGTAGAGAGTCAGCCATCCAGGAACACCGTCGAGTCTCTCGACAGCCTCATTTATCATGTTCTCTCTGATCGTTGCGTGATACTCCCCGAATCCTTTCTTGAGAAAAAGTGTTGCACTTTCTTTTCCAAAGGGTTGAAGGTAAAGCTTTGCGGGCAATCGACCGTAAAGAGGAGATGATGGCCCTGGCTCAAGTAGCGTCTTCATCAGGCCAAACATAGATCCGGTGAAGATGAACACTATGTTGGGAGATGTGTTGAAAATGTTGGCGAGGAGCTTGAGAAGATTGCCGGAGATAACAGAAAGTTCTTGAACCTCATCCAGTTCAATAGCGCAGTCCCCTGCTTCTCTTCCGATAGTGGCCAATAAATCCCACACAGTCGTCATAGGCTTTCTCGAGACAGATATGGAAATCCCTTCGGGTCCTAAAGACACGCCTTCAATTCTTCCAATAGCATCCTTAACCTTTTGCAGTAACCCTTTAGTTGAGCTTAGACCACGTGCTAAAGCGTCCAGCAGACCTTGAGTTCTTCTTGCTCCCCAGAGGTTGACATATACCGCTTTGATTCCCTCATTCTCCAGCCTGGTATTGACTGCTTTGATAAGGCTGGTCTTGCCGACCATCCTTGGCCCTAGCACAGCAACCCACCTTCTCGCCTCGATCAAGTGAACCAGTTCATCAAGCTCGCTTTCCCTTCCGAAGAGTTCCTTCGCAGACTCTTTGGGATTGAGGTCGAAGAGAGGCAAACTTAACCCCCATAAGTACTTAACCCCCATAAGTAATAAATCCAGCGGAATCAGACGTCACGAAACAGCACTGGATTATGCTCAGTTGTTGAGATCGACGTAGACGTCTAATTCCTGTTGGTCGTAAGGAGCAGCTTTGACGATGCTTGAGGCCTTGGCTACAATATCGTCGAAGTCTACTACTTTCATTGGTAGAAGAGCGTTGTATAGCGCTTCGGTCTTCGTAACCATTCTTTCACGTCTTTCAAAGTAGTTATCCATTTTATGGCATACTACATTAAAATGCTTGCAAAGGGGTCGGGTCCTAGCCGCTGCTTCTGTCTCCATTCCCAGTAAGCCTTCCAACCGAGAGCAGTCTCTAGAATGGTCTTGCGTAGGGTTGCTGAGGCGGCTTCAAAGGCTGGTGACATACGCGTAGGCTTCAGCATCCTGCTTACTGCCGGCTATCTGGCTGAGAGAGATGGGAGAGGGAAGATTGGGCTTGAAGACTTGGAGACGGCTGCGAAAGCAGCTGAGATCAGGCTCGATCTCGGCGTCGTCTACGTGAACGCTGGAAGGACAAGGAGTCCATACTACACTATGCCAGAGATTCTAGGCCACCCCCCATATATGGGGGGAGGGGGGGGTCTTTGAGGGTTGTTTCAAGGCGCTAAGATATGATCTTTCAATTCTGGGATACACCGATCCAAACATGAAGGAGGCCAGGTCATTCTCGTTCCCCGTATCGAGCTTGACAATACGGAGCCAGTCAAAGTTACGGAGGGTAAATCGGAGGAAGAGATCCTCGACCCTAGCACAGCAACCCACCTTCTCGCCTTGATCAAGTGAACCAGTTCATCAAGCTCGCTTTCCCTTCCGAAAAGTTCCTTTGCAGATTCTTTGGGATTGAGGTCGAAGAGAAGCAAGCTTAACCCCCATAAGTAATAAATCCAGCGGAAATGCGTACAAATTGAGTGAAGAAGGATGAAGATATTTCTCGCGCCTGGTTTCTATAAGAACATTAAGAGAAGTGTAATGGACGGTGTGAATGTTAAGGAGCTAGACATTAGGGATCCCTCGCTTAAGGAAAAGATTCTCAGACATTATGATACTGGCGTCGCTAAGCTATGGGCTTTGAAGGGCTCGCTTCGTGACCGCTGGAAATCCCTTGATGAAGGTGACTATGTACTATTTTATCATGCGGGTAAGCTAATTTACGTTGGCAAGGTAGGTTTCAAGTATCCTTCAGCCGATGAGCTTGAGCAGGTGGAGATTGGTAATCTTCTGGCGGAGAGTGTTTGGGGGAGAGATATCGATGGTAAGACATGGCCCTACCTATTCTTTCTGGAAGACGTTGGAGAGATTGACCTTCCTTTATCGAGACTTAACGAGTTGGCTGGATACAGCATGAAGGCTGTAGTTGGATTCATGAAAGTACGGGAGGAGAAAGCGTTGAGAGTTATCGAGTATCTGTCGAAGGCCTATGTTAAACCTTCTGTTGTGGCGAAGACCAAACCGCCATTATCGATTCAACATGATCAGATGATTGATGCTATCTATGCTCTTGGCGAGTTGATCGGTTACAAACCTGAGAGGAAGTGGAGGCATGAAAGATACGAGTTTGATGTTGTTTGGCATAAACCGCCTAGAATTGGACCCAAATACGTGTTTGAAGTGCACCTGAAGGGAAGCCTAGAGGCGGTCTTGTTAAGGTTTAAGCATGCTCATGACCTATGGGAGTCCCAGATATTCTTGATCTCAACGGAAGATCAGCTCAAAGAAGCTCAAACTAAATTTCTTGGCGAACTTCACGAAATTAGGGATAAGGTAACTCTTCTAGATGTTAAGAGCGCCGAAGAGTTTTACGATTTCAAAGGCAGATATGAGTGGCTTGAAAGAAAGTTCGGGCTTAGACCTACATGAAGAGATAAATTGTCAATAGCGTCTTCAGGCAACTGGTGCGGGACTTGCAATTCGTTCTCGACGGTAAGATGACATGATACAGATAATAGACATTGATATTGACGATTTCATAAGAAAAGTTCAAGCATATCAAGGCTCTGTATATGCATTGGAAGATTCGTATCGTCAGATTCTGAATCGACTTGATATTTGGGATAATCTAGCGGAAATTGAAGACTCAAAAACGAGATGTATATTGGAATTCCTAAATCGGTGGAAGTGTCGCGTTAGTTATGATTGCACTTCAAGCCTAGCAACAACTCTTAGAGTGCTATCTGAATCGCTCTTCAAGTTCAAAAGTCATCGCCTTGAAGAAGTGAGTTTGGATTCGCTCTTTGACGATCTCGACGCCATCAAAGACGTCTTTAGAAGAGTAGCATCCGTTCGAGCTGGAGCAAGAACGGTCGGCGCTACCGCAACATCGAAGGTACTTCATTTAGTCAATCCGAGATTCTTTATGATGTCCGATAGAAACATTAGGCATGGATATGGCTACTCTGACGATGAGGTTGGTTATGCAAAGTTCATGCGGCATATGAAATCGTTCGCCGATGCTCTCATGCATGAATATTCGTTAGCGCGAAGCATACCGATGAACTCGGTTTTTCCGAGTCTTGTGTCCGAGTGTAAGAGTAGAGCAGCAACAATTCCCAAACTGTTGGACGAGTACAACTGGGTGAAATTCAATCTTTAAAGGCGGTGGTCTGGTTGGGCATATCTGATGGCTGCGGTGCTGAAGTGAGTGATGATGAACTATATAGGTGCGGTGAGTGTGGAAAGACCTACCGCAAGAAATGCGCTGTAGCAGATAGAACGATCAAGGTGCTAGGTGTATGCTGAGACTCCGAAGAGGTCTATGAAGCTGAAGAAGACTACTGGGGCTGGAAGTAATAGATCAGTTCAGTATAGAATATTAAAGTCATCTTGTTTTTTTCACGAGTCTATTGTAGACATCCGCTTTTTCCCCAGACCGGTCTATGATTATTGACCGGATCTGTGGATTGGCTTTTAGGAGATCCTTCATCGCTGAAAGTTCATCGGTGGGTATAGGTTTCTCTCTAGCGAAGTGCGCGATGAATCCTTGGTTTACGTCATTTCTGGCGTCGGTGAGCTTTGCTAGATCGTTCTTGAAGTGGGTGATGTCTTCGTCAAGCCCGAGCTCCACAGCTATCAATGCTCTCTGATGTTTGAAGTCGTATTCTTTGGAGTGAAGCCTGTTTATGATTGCTATGTCGAAGTGGCCTCTCGCTCCTTTCTTGGAGGGAACGAGAAGGCCTTGGCTGTCTCCAGTGTATCTTCCTATGGCCGGCAGTTCTTTGTGGAGTAGAATCGTCTTCCTACCATCTATAGTTTCAATTAAGCCTTTGAAGGGTTTTCCAGCATAGAGGAGGTAGTATAGGTAGCAGTGCATATCAGATTCAGTGTAGAAGAGACTTGGATGTCTAATGAACTTCCTACCAAGCCTTTCCAAACAGTGCGTACACATCGTTCTATAGGACCCGCTACTCTTCTTGCTTTCTTTTTCTGGCGAAACTCAGCTCCTCCTGAACGTCGAGAAGATAGCCGAGGCCTCTAACATTTGCACGTCGTTCACTATCAAAATATCGTATCATAGCAAGTGTCGTGGTTGCGGCAGCGGTTGCAAGCGCACTGGGATTCTGCCCAGCAAATCCTAAAATCAATTGGACTATGCTGGCACCCATACTCCACTTTAGTGTATCTTGAGCAGATTTAATTGCGTTCTTCAAATTTTGAAACTCAATTACAGCTCGAGAATATAGTTCATCAGATCCTAGTTCAAACGTGTTGGCAAGTCTTTCCCGCTCCGTAGCCATGGCTTTCCAGAAGTCATTCATCTCCTTATGATGTTTATCGCGGAAATCTAACACCTTACGAATATCCAAACTCTTGGGGTCTGGTAGAACAAGTTGCATCAATTTGTATGCTGCCACATGAGTATCATACAACCTATCTACGCCAGAGGTCTTGAATAGGAAAGCTTGGTGACTAAGACGGTCATCCGTCATCGGTACCGTCCTTGTTTTGTTAACTCCTAATAGGGTTAGATTTAACAGGATCGAATGAGCGAGAGGCTCAGAAACAGACCATACAAAATAGTCAGTTCCGAGATAGGGCCCTTCCTTGTAACGCCATTCCAACGGAACATTTTCATGAGCGCTTTTGATTTTATCACGAAAAGTTTCGAAGATCTCTCGAGTCATTTTGTTAGCATATAGGATCATGCTTCCTCGTGGTGCATTGGCCGTAAAAGTCGGATTTCTCATGTCGGCAATAACTGATTGTGAAAATAGATCCTCGTTATTCTTAAGCAGCTCTGCGGGATTTAGAGCGAAGACAGGGGGATCTCTGCTATACTTTTTACATTCCACTACAGTTTTCTCTATTGGACTACTGATAATGCTATGAGGCATCTTCTTCAGTAGAAAGAAGCCCTTGGGGTTGATGACTCCTATCTTCTTATAAAGAAGAAGACTACGAAGGATTGTGTCATAACTGCGTGGAGATGTGTAAGGGAAATAAAGAGCTTCCAATGGTCTCACCACTAAAATTGTAACATGAGATCTTAATTATTGTTTCCTGACGAGCAAACACTAGGAATAAAAACATCTGATCGACCATAGACGTAGCATTCCAATAGACTGCGCGCTCTTTAAGCCACTCAAGCGTCAGCCAGTATAAGCCGGAGATTTGATTTCGTTCGCTCCAATCTCCTAGAACTACCTCCGAGGTCCCGTGTAACCCTTCACTTCGCTGCAGCAAATTTCGAATCATTTTAAGGAAAGTAGTAGAGCCCTACAGGTTGAATAAGTCAGATTAGGCAATGTCAGACGTGTCCTAACCCATTACCACTCTTAGTCCGAGGTGATATACTTGCGAGGGTTATGGCGTGTTAGTAGCTTCTTTTTCATATACTCGTATAGCGCCGCGTCTTTCGTGAGGCAGAAAATAGCGTATTCTGGCCTTTCAGTGGCTTCTGTTTCCCTGAGAGAAAGGACATGCACATTCTTATTATTCATCAAATCTCCGAATAAAGTCGAGCTTGTGCCTGGGTATACCGAAATGACAACTAGGTTACAAAGTTCGAGCAACTGATCGAACTGAAAACGTCCAGCCAAGAAATCTTTTTCCAAATCGTACCGAACCCCCGGTAGGACCTTAAGCCTGGGGTCTGGAGCATCCCAGCTGAGAAGATACCGCTCCAAAGAGTACAAGTCATTGAACCTAGTTAAATCGTTATAAACCAGACACACGACTTTCTTATCGTGGTCCACTTTTTCTGCGACCTTGGCTGACACCTGCTGAGCGCACTCGGCTGTCTCAAATCTGTAAAAACCATATCTAGCGTAAATGTCCAAAACACGATTTATGTAGCACACGTCGACCTTTTGATTCAACTCGCGTTTTTTCGTCAAATCGTTGAGCTGCCGAATTGAGTCTCTTAGGTCTTGAATTAACTTGTAAACATGAGTTATATAACCCAATGCCGTGTCGCTAGACGCATAGCGGACAAACTCCTGTCCAGTTTTCTCTTCCTCATACAAATCGTTTAATAGAACTCGGCAGTCTGAATAGCCATGAAGCAGGCCGTTCTTTCTAGCTTCGCTAGCGAAATTGTCGATAACTTTGGCAAGCAAAGCCCCCGATCCCGTCCCCAAGTCTAGAATTGTCAAGGAATCCCGAGCTGCAGGAACAGTTTCTACGTAGGTGGTCAATATATTTGCTAGCTCCGCCCGAAGTAATCGCGGAAGAAATCCTTTTCTTGCCTCCTTTATTTCGGCAAAGATCTTATGGGAACTCTCGATTAGGTCGTGGTACTTTATTGTTTCTTCTAGACTCGTCCAACAGCTCATACCTGGTATGTAAGCAGGGCGACGATCAAGGGTTCTGTATGCATGAAAGAGGATGCACTCAGACCCCACCCTTTGTACGAACATTGGCGGAATAAAGAATCGATCTCTTCTTTCTTTGTCTCGCATAGCCTCATTGTTAAGAGCTAGAGCAAGTCTCTGAGGAGAAAAGTCAAGAGAAAACAGAAGCTTGCTTTCATGCTCAATCGTGATGTCACTTCGCACTCCGATGATGTCCAAGTTAGCGACTAGTAATATAAGATCTGTGAATGCCTTGCGATCTCCTAAGCAGCCTACCACCAAAATCTCTTTGATCTTCGACATAAGTCGAAGATACGAGTCAATATACGAATTAACTGTCGAAGAAAGCTTGCCTACATTTTCATGTACAATGTCCAAGATGGTTTTTTCCTTCAGCTTGATGTCATGTGGCTTCGTTTTCTCAGTTATTCCGATGACGGAGGCATGTTGCTTCACTATAGGCCAAAGATTCTCTAAGAGTCTGGCTCGACAGATCAGCATATCTTCTGCTTCTGAAGCAAAGGAACGATCACTTGCTTTGATGGACGAATTGGTCAGAGTTCGTAGCCAAGACCCAAGTTCCTGTTTAGTCAATAGCTTGCAATCTATGTTCCCGTCTTCGTCTAGCTGACCCTCCGTGCAAACACTGGCCCCTTTTTTGGAGATTAGATGGTATTCGAGATCAGGGATGCGTGATATTTCAAGTTCGTAGAATTTTGACCGCCTCCCGTTCCCATGGTTGAAGCGCAAACAAATATCCTTCGAGATAGTTGAACCTAACGTCTACGACATTTCCTGACGTGTTAATTGTAAGCGACCTGTCTCTGAATCCCTTTGACTTGTCATACTTAGTAATTATATGTGTCCAAACATTTGGACAGAATTTCCTCGTAACGTATTTGTCACGAATTCTGTCCCAAATCCCAAAACTCAGCAAGTTGGGAAGAGCTGATCGATATGAATAGTCCAGTACAGACAGGCTGTCAGGCGAAACCACGTAAGTGCGCCTTCCTCTTTCATCACGTGTAATCTCATACTCTTCGAGAAGCGTCCTTGCACTCGAGATTCTAAGGCTCTCGGACATAACGCCGTCCAACGCCAGTTGGACTAGGATACCTCTTACCAAGTTCTCTAACTGCTTTGCGAGCGTTCTCCGCCATCGGTAAAAATTGGATTTTGGCAAGAATAGTGTGTTAACCTTCCTACAATCTTCGAAAAACTTTTCACTTACTTTTCTGAATTCTTCCTGAGAACTAAGGAGAAATAATGATCGGTCGAACCCTAGTCGAGATGCAGCCTCGCTAAGATCGCCGCCCTTCGAATCTATGAAAACTGCCAAGAATCCTGCAACGTTCTCCAGCGAAAGCCTAGTCAGAAAACTTGGATGTTTTGCACCATATGACCAAGCTGAGCTGAGAAAGGCTTCAAGTTTTTCTTTGTAGCCCAGTAGACCATGGCCTAGGATAGTGGATAAGAAGGTGTTCAAATTCTTGTTTTGAAACAGCCAATAAGCTATATCTAAGAGATTAAACGTTCTTGCTCTTCTGTGACTAACGAAGCGTTCCGGATTTATATCAAGCCGGTTCTCAATTATTTTCATCGTATTCAGAATCGAAGCAAATTCGCCCGCACGAGATCTTGGAATGCTAACAATAACGGGCTTGCTAAGAGCACGGTAGTCTATTGCATCCCTGTAGACTTCTTCTGCCTTTATGAACTTTACATCTATCGCCCTATTTGTTCGAAATAGTTCCACTACTTCACGAAGTATCTCTGATTTGAAGCCAATAAATGCATACCTAATTTGTTCTGGCGTTTTGTCCATATCCGCAATGAACATGTATAATATATTCGCCTGAAGCTGTTCGCTCAAGCCAGAACGGCCTCACCATCAGGTTGTATCTTGATAATTCCGGCATACTCTAGCCTTCTTATGAAGCTCTCGTGGCCCGATTCTGCCAGGAAACGCTTCGGTCTAACTCCGAATTCTGATCCAATTTTTTCAATATCGCTAGGATCTACAAGGACACAGAATTCTTCTCTTAAAACCAGTCGAAGATCCAGCAAAGTAGCCTCCGGATGCTTAAGAGATGTATATCTGGATATAGCTCGCAGAAGAGACAATGGCAACTTGCAGAACCTGTACCCATGTTCCGTGTGCACGATTCCTAACTCATTCAAGACACTAAGAACTACGTCAGGGCCTCTCTTCGCGAAACTCTCGATATTTCTATCCTCGAGATGAAGTTCGCGTTTTTTTGCAAACAGTAGAAAAAGTTCTCGTCGAAAACCGTAGTGAAATCTCTGATACTCTGAAATTGCTATGCTCGAAAGTCCCATAGGACTAACAGGGGATGGAAATCCGTATAATCTAGGTGAATCTTCTGCATCTATCAGGTGGAAGCCGTCCATAACCGGAAATTTGACCCCAAGTTCAAAATCTTCTCTTCGCCCAATGCTAGTAACATGAAGTTTGTCTCTGTGGCCACGCGATATTGCAAGAGCACGGTTTAGTGCCTTTAGTCTATCCGCAATGGCCTTCGCAATCGCAAGCCTTACAAATATGAAGTATGGATTTGGCAAGCCTGCACAGGCTTCAATCAGCCTTCTCGTGTCTTCAGTAAGGTCATACCTATTATTGAAGACCGTGTGACCAAGCGTTGCTTTCACTTCCCATTCTGCATACTCTTCGTTTGGCCGCGGAATGATCGTTATGCCAGCAATCTTCTCCAATTTTCGTGCGTTATCACGCAACTGTCGTAAAGGCTTGCCAAACCGTTGTTCAAGTTCATTTCTTAAGGGTTCGAGCTTAGGATTTCCCGAAATTTGGACCAGTACATGCGCAGGCGAGAACTCCCGTAACTCCAAGGTGAAAGTCCCCTTTTCTCTTCCCTTTGAATCGTACAAGCCGATTGCCGTCGGCCTTGGCTCTGAAGTATTTCTTGACTCGACCCAGACCATAGTCTCTTGAAATGCGACCATTTCACTCATGCGATGACACCATCAATAATCTTTACATTTTTTTGCATGATCAAATCCTCGCCCATTTCCTTCGAGAAGAAGTCGACCAAGAACTGAAAGCAGATCTCGTCCAACTGTGACAAAACGCTCTCAATCTTGGCAAGCGTATGAGGATAGGAAGACAAATCGACGTGAAATCCTCTATAAAGATCCAGAAAGCATTGAAAGACGTCAAGGTCAACACTGAGGCTAGGCAACGTAGGCCCAGCTTCATACTTGAGCTTCAAAGTTGAAGCTCTAGAACGACTGGTTTCAAAGTCTATGGGCCCTACTTCAAGCGGGACAAGTCCAATAAATCTCTCTACAGCTTCTTTATTAGTGAAGTACACGCTGCGCCCTTTTGATTTGCCTTTGATGTTAAAAGTGTAAATACGCCATCGCTCAAGGTCCATCTTTGATTTTTGGAAACCCTTGTCCGAGTATAGAAAAAAGTGTTTAAAGGCTTCATTCATGACCTCCTTACTTCTAGAGTCTGAAATAAACGAGGAATATACGCCATCGTATATTATCCTCATCGCATCACTATTGCTCTTATACCTGAAGTAGTACTGACCCCGCGCCGCAAGTCGATCGTCTTCGGTGTATAGCTCTTCTTCTCGGAGGAGTCCATCAATCTCATTAGATCTAGCCGTGCCGACCCCAGTTTCACGAATTTCATAGACGCTAGGCATATAATTTGACGGAAGTGAGGATTTCAATATACTAGAAAATATCGATTTCTCCGTCTCATCTAGTCTCTTGCCTTTTGCAGTTTGCAATCTCAAGTTGTCAATTACATGTGCCCAAAACGTTAGTAGCGTTCGAGGAGTAAGATAGACATCACGATGTTTGAGCCTTATTGCACAGAGCAAATCATGAAGCCTTTTTGGAAATGCCGCTTCGCCAAATAGCTCTATCAACACCTTAATACTACTGCGTACCTCCCGGCATAGGTCGGCAGTCTGACAAGTAGCGGATTTTTGACTATAGTAAGCATCGAAACGGCGCTTCAGAAAACGTAGAAAGGCTACGGAAAACTCTCTAAACAGCTTCTCGCTTTTATCGGAGATTGGGTTACCACCATATTCCTTCACCCATACCCCGCCCTCAGGAATACTCAAGCGTCGCACTTCAATTCCTGAAATTCGCGAAAGTTGTTTCCAAATCTCATTAGCGGCTTGCCTTTCTTTTCTTAGTACACCTACGTTGCCGGCAAGCACAATCGAGTCGTTCTTTACAACTTTTGAAGCAATTTCATGAACGAGCCTCTTTAGGCCTTTGTCTGCTGCACGAGTAGAGAAATAGATGTCGATGGTAGGAACAGTCCACACGACATTCTCAGATGACGCTCTCTGAGAGTCTAGGTGCAAAAACTTGTATCGAGACCGTACCGCCTTCCACAAATAATCGCCTGCGATCTGGCCCTGAAGCTTTTCCCTGCACAAAGTTTGCAACAGCTGGGTTTTCCCGACGCCAGGGATTCCCATTATCACGATCATGAAAGGGGTCTTTGTATCCATTCTTTCTAGAATTTCCAAGAACTCTATATCCTTATCGTGAACCACAAAGACTTCTTCAGAAAATGGATTGTTCGACTCTGCTACTTGACATATTCCTCCTTTCTTGAAATCCTCCAGCATATAATGAGGACATAGGTTGCGCAAGCTTCCTCAAAATAGCCAAAGCAACGACCGGTATTTCAAAGTAGTGCTCCTATGTCACCTCACCGCCGTCGTGTCACTCTTTAGCAAGAATGACTATACTCTCGCGAAGAAATCTCCTGCTGTTGCTATCGATCAAAGCCATCTGTTGGCCGCTTGTGGTTATCTGTCTCGCAACATCGATCTCTCTTAGGCTAAGTCCAGCACCGTCGGCCGCCTCAACGGCTAGCAAGTCGCAGGGTATAGGGGTTTTGTTATAGCAACTGTTTCCGATTATCAAGAAGACGTGCCCGCCCGGACGTAGTATCTTGCTTATCTCAAACAACGATGTGTGCAAGTCGTCAAAGTATCCACGGACCATATCGGGAACGGGATGTTCCCAAGTCTTGTCTTCGAGAGCTCTGCAAACGTCTTCGACAACGGGATGAGTCCAACTCAGACGACTGCCCAAAATATTAGTGTGCGAACGCAGAGTCAAGTGACTTAGGGATCTGGATTCCTCATAGTTACTCACGAAACCGAGAAACCAGTGTTCCAACTTGTACATCTCAACATAGTCGCTCGAGTTGCAGTATGGCGGTGAAGTTACAACACAGTCTATAGACTCTTCCAGAATTTGCGCCGGTCGTTGCGTGCTAGGATCTCTCAAATTAGAAAGGTCACGTGCGTCACCGATCATCGGAAAAGAGGCCCCCTTCCTGACAAGCCTTACGTAATCCTGAGCCATCTTGTCAAGTTTACCAGTCAGCGTCTTCTTGACATCGACCCTTCGTTTCTCTGAGGCCATGTGCAAAGCTTTGCCGTCTCTCTTCGCTTTCGATACGTCTATCAAAATTGATGCGAGACCAAACAGTAGCAATTTTCGAGGCTTTTCCTCTAGCTTATCGGCTGCCTCTTTGATTGCTAAAAGTCTTTGAAGGTTGGCTTTCCCAAATAACCTCTTGAAAGAGGAAAGTTTAGGGGTGTCTATTGCGCTCGGCTGTCCCTGGGCTCTTTTAACAGTTTTTTCAGCCACTTTGAAGTCTTTAATGGTGAACTCTGAGGTTTTCACGTGAGAGATGAAATGAAAGAGTGGGCTTATGTCCACGCCATAGCCGATCTTCCCGAACTCAATGCATGCCACTAGAGAATTTCCGCTGCCCATAAAAACATCAGCTAAGGTCTTGGCTTTCATGAGTTCTCGTCTTTTGAATATATTCTCGAGGAACTTTGGAGTGAACGCTTGAAAGAATGGAAACCATCCATACACGCCAGCTGAGTCCTTACATCTGCCCAAACTCATCAGTCTGGCGTATTGATCCATGCAGCTTTTGATCTTACTCTCGTAGTTCTCTTGCAGACATGCTACTGACTTAAGAATGGCCATGATCGCCCTAAATCTTATTTTCGATGGCAATCTCTATATATGAATTCTCCGCACCTTCATGCTTTGTTTCAAAACCTTGTTGAAGGGATTCATTCCATTTTTCGTCGGCATGCTGGCTCTAGAAAGATTGGACTAAAGAAATCGTCAAGAAGCCAATTGACTAGTCCATCGCCTAGCTTGAAGATATTCTATGATACTTCGGCCTCCTGCCGGCTTGCTGGTGTAAGTTGAGAAGAGGAGCATGACACCCATCTCGTTCATAGGCGCGTATACCATTCCTCTGAAGTTGATGGACTCTCCAACGATGTCCTTCGCTTACAATTCTTCTTGCAGAACCCTATTGGGGTTTCGGGATATTAATTATCAGACGGAAATCGCCAGCATGATCCTTCAACACTTTAATATGCTTATCCTTTCCATCCTGACCAATCCATCTTGGTCTTAAACACGATCGATCAGCTCTTTATGAGTTGGGTCCACTCGAACGACGAGATGATATTCCGACAATTTTAGCTCGGAATACTTTAGTATCCGCTATACCATCATATCTATAGAACGTGATGTATATTGGTTAACTTCTGGATCGTTCCGACCATTCCGGATCATTGGGAACTAGTCAAAGCGCATAACGTCTACGCCTTCTTTAGTGAAACGGACCGCGACAAGATCAAGCCCGGCGACAAGACAGTATTCTACCTCATCCGATCCAATCCGCCTGTATTCGTCGGCGTCTATGAGATCGCGAAGCCATGGGAGGAGGCGAAGGAACCATTCTGGACAGTGGAGAAGGCTGAGGACAGAGTAATCTATCCCTGGCGGTTTCAGTTAACCACGCTGAGGCTTGGCGCTGCCGATGCTCGCGAGTTATCGAGGCAGCTCTCCTTCGTCGGGAATAAGGAGGTGTGGCACGCATACTTCATGGGTTCGCTGGCGAATTTCGGGCGGCCCATTCCCGAGAGCGATTACCGACTCATCTTCGACAAGCTGATTAAGCCGCCAATAACTTACCAGGTGAAACCGGTTGCCAAGCCCGAAGAGCCGCCTGTTGTGAAAGCCCCTAGGAGGAGAAAGGTACCTGAGCTTCGAGGTCCAGCGCCTAGCCACAACGAGCTGAGAGACATGATCAGGGACATGGGCCTGATGAAGAAGCTCATTGCGGAGACCGAATATCCGATCAACGACCTCAAACTTGATGTTGTATGGCGTACTGAGGTTCAAAAGGTGCCTTCACAAGTATGGGAAGTTCAGATAGCGGGAAACTTCTACGAGGCTCTCGCTAAGCTCAAGCATGCATGGGACTACTGGAGAGCTGAACCCATCCTAGTCACGACGGAGAAGTTCGAGGATCAAGCTAGAAGCCTACTGGGCGGAATATTTCACGAGATCAAGCCCCAAATCAGAATCATCAACTGGCAGGATGTGGTGCGGCTCTACAGGCTTCTGAGAGAGATCATAGAGCTTGAGAAGAAGCTAGGCCTATAGCCGCAGGGCGAGTCCTCAGCCTAGACTCCCGGCGCTTTCTTCTCTTCCTCGTCGAGATAGTTCATCTCAGCCAGTTTTATTGATGACCGGAAAGCCTTACTCAACTCCCTTGCAGTCTTGTAGTCTTCTTTTCTATATCAACGTTAAAATTCCGCGGTACATCTCAGTTCATTTCTCTTCTGCTCTGTCAATGATATCGACTTCGCAAGCAGAACCCTTAGTGGAGCTATACTTCGTTCGACTATCTCGCGATCATCTCCGGTTTGTGCCTTGCTGCCGTGAAAAAGGTTTGGCCGTATCAAGTACAAAATCTTCCCTAATGCTACAACTCTGTCCAGACTCGATTCGTTTTCAAGTTGCCTCATCAATCCCTCACCCTCACAAAGGTCACCGTCTGGTCTATCAAGACTCCCATCGCGCATCCTTCGTATAGGCCGCCGACGGAAACACTCAATGCTTTCATGGAGTTCACTGAGGATCTTCCCTGCTTTGTCTTCACCCAGCTTATCTAGAAGATTCTCTATTTGCTTTCTTTGGCTTGTGTTTGTGCCAAGTTTGTCCAAGACTTTCCACAAAATTATAGGGAACACTAGGGAGATAGACTATCCGGAGAAGAAGAACGGCAGCGTCTTCAGGAGGCTATTAGGAAGCGCTAAGGAACAACAATCATCGGCTTAACATACCTTGAAATCCTTTCGTCTGGGGTCTTGAAATGTTCCCGTCGCCTCACACCGATAACTAAGAAACCATTTACTATCTTCATATCACCGGGCCTTGCCCAACTTCTCGAAACGGTCTCCAGCATGATGTCTCCATTTAGAAATACATGAACTTCACCGCGAAGCGGCGTTCTATATGTGAAAAAGTGTGTCTGGTTCGACTGCAGAGATTTTTCGAGATCTCTGGATGTAAGGATTCCGAAAAGAGTTGAAAGATACTTCTTTGCTGTTGGCGTAAGCTTAAGTGGAGTAGCCTCTTCAACCTGCAGTTCGAGACGAGGTTCTTCGTGCCTCTCTTGAGGTTTCTCAAGTGGCAGCGGAGGAATGCGGCGTGTTTTCTTGAATTCATGTCCAGCTTCAGTCAATCTGCATATCCAGAAACCGTGTACGCCTTCCGGCCTAACCAGTCCTTTCTTAACTAAGAAGCCGATCGCTCGGAGGAAGTCAAACATCTTGATATCGGATACAGGGATTTCGAATTCGTTCCATTTTTGGTCGCCGGCTTCAAGCCAATGCCAGACTCTTCCGACTAAAAACTCGTCAACCCATCCCCACAGGATGTTGTCTACACGCACCTTTGCTTTCTTCTCCTCTTTAGAGACCTCGGACAAATCGATTTTTTGAAAACTCACCGGCGGAAGGAAGTACTCGTTCATATAGAACATTACATACAACCTAATGATAGCGCAAATCATGGAGTCGTGTGCCCACGTAAACTGATCGTAATTCGTGGTCACGATCGAATCCCAAGATTGCGAATCATGAGAATAGAAATTTCTAACCAGCACTGCAACCGAAAAATCTTTAATCTCGGACCTACATTCAAGAGAGATCTGTTTCAGTTTATCTTCGAAACTTCTGATAGAACAGGTGCGGTCAAATTGTCCAAGTTTCGTGACCGACTCGACAAGCTCCTTGTCGATCCGCCCCATTGTCTTGATGATCATCAAACCAATCTGAAGTTTCTGTGCTGAATCGAAATAATTCCTTATCTCTGAATCGAAATGCCTCCTTCCTAGAATGACCAAGAGGTTTTCGAAAACCTCTCCCGCGTACAGGAGAGCGGCTTTTCTAGAGGATGCTGTTAAGTTAGGCTGTGGATGCTTTCTACTCTGGATGCTGTGATGAAGTGGCTTGTCTGCCGATCCAATCTGCAGGGTTTCAAGCAGACTTAGCGTCCACTCTCCTCCGCTTGGCGCGCCCAATGCATATCTATCTGAGATCTCCTCTAGAAAACGTCTTGTTTCCTCGATTCTGAGATGAGGAGAGTCCACGTATGCACCTTCTATTTTCTTCATGACCTCACGGATTTCTCTTGCCAATTCCTCTTGTGAGCGCTTGAGCTGTTTCATAGCAAGCATCGTCGGGCCTTCAATTGCAAATCGACGAAAAGCATTCACGTATGGGAAGACCACTGCCTTGAACCTTTCATGCAGACTTCCCCAACTCTCATCGTCTATCTCGCCGCGTTCTTCGAAGATTTCAATTTGCGGGATCAGTGTGCGTGCCAAGTCCAAGGATTCCTCCTCAAGATCAAGTTCTTTGAAGGCTTCAGCGATTTCTTCGGACAAATCGCCTAGCATCCTGTCTGGAGACCTTGTTCTCTCGATAACGAAAGCTTGGGTTAGAGACTTTAGGAAGCCCCTCATCGCTCGGATAGCGGAGCGTGCGTCAACGGCTTGGTTCTCTAGTCTTTCCATCAACAGCGCATGATCCGTGAGAGCTACTCTAAGTCGTCTTTTAGACTCGTTTTCTCTCAGGTACTTTTCGGACTCGTTGAGGAGCACTGTGATCTTATCCTCTGGAACAGGAAGCGCCTGCTTCATTACAACTCTCGAATCAATGAACAACATCGACAGATAATCCTGTAGCTCCATATCGAAGTCCTCTTCAATTCGGTCTTGGAACTTCAGGAAGTCTTCTCTTAGCGGGTAGTGTCTTACTATAATTGGCTCCCTCCTCAATTCAGATCTCAGCAGATCAACGTACCTATCTGGAGGTAGACCCTTCAGCTCAACAAGGTCGAATTCTTTTTTGCGAACAAGTTTAAGATCTGCAAGGTCATCTAAAGAGTTAAGAGTATCTTCGAGATCCTTGAAGATCTTCCCTGAAGCAAGCCTATGGTCAAGCTTGTTAGGGCGATAACTCGTCACAAAGTTTAGACCTCTTGGTCTTTGGCTCAAGACAAGCAGGATTGTATGCAACTTCTCGCGATCATCAGAAGGTAGCCTCGCTATGCTATTCAGGGCTTTGCAGATTCCAGCATAGTCATCCGCCAATATCTTCTCAATTGCTTGAATGTCTTCTTGTTTCGGAACCGACACAAGCTTAGAGACCATCTCACCTGTGATAAGGCGACAGTCTGGATGAAGCTTTGGACTTTCGAGAAGCTTTAGTGTGTTCTCAATAATGAAGCGTGGAGTCCCCTTAGGAGACTCCGACTTTCGAATGGCAAGTATCTTTTCAAACGAATCATACTTTGAGAAAGGAAAAACAAAGCCACTTTCAGAGGCAGCTGCTTTGAAGCGTCTGTAGACCAATTCATACGCGTCCTCAGCCCGTACCCAGTAGGGCATCTGCACTCTGTAGTCGAAGATACCTTGGTAAGCGGGTTGCTTTAGATACTCGAGCCATTGGGTAATCCCTGCGACAAAGAAGCATGCTGAATGTCCTGAAACGAAGTCTTCAAAGAAGCCTTGCTTCGATTTTAAGAAGTCGCAGACAACCTTTGGGTCAAGTACATGATGCAGCTCATCAATGAAGATCAGAAAACCATCATATTTCCGTTCTGCCAGCAACTTATCCCGAACTCTTAGAATAGTCTCAGGCGAAGCAACTAGGTTCCTGACCTCATCTGAGGATGCGACCTTCGGACTTCCGGCCAATCGTCTGAAAATCCTATCGTACAGCCAATTGTCGAGCTTGTCGGCCGAAGTTGGAGGATCTTTTATCGTCACACAGAAGATATCGTCAGAGTAAATCGCAGCTTGAATGTAATTCAAGAGACTGGTTTTGCCTGAACCGTAGTCGCCAAGAACTGCAAATACTTGGCCATAGAGATTTCGAGGATCTGTCAGGCGAGAAAATAATTGGTTTAGCGGTTGGTCCGTGATCTGAACGAAAAATCCTGCATCTTCAGGCCGGAGTGGATGCGTTGTGAGATGAGGGCGTCTCACAAGTCCGAATCGCTTCCACCAGTCATGATTTTCGGGCATAAAGTGGCCTCTCCAGTTATGTATCATTAGGTATGCAAGCATTTTATAAGATATGCATTTCGTAAACTACCGCGAAGAGGTTCACGAAGTTGAAGAAGACTACTAGGGCTCGAAGTAATAGACCTGTTCGGCAGGTCATGCCTTTAGATTTGCCTAGATCGCACCTCCATTTTTCAGCCGATCCACGAAGACCTATTCTCAGGGATAATTTTCAGACGCTTTGAGCCAGGGGCAAGGCATTCAGCGTAGACGACTGCAAGGTTGCTTGCGTGATCTTTATTCTGTTCGAATTCATACTCAAGTTTCTCAGGTAGACGATCTATCATTTGTAGCAATCCAGAGTTCGCGAGGTAGTCCTGTCTTCTGACGAAGAATAGTAGGTAGCCGCGTTCAACCTTGTTCTCCGCATTCGTGAGACGCTCAAAGTCTTTTCTGAAATGAGTCAGATCCAACCGAGTCGTTCCTATCGCGTTAAGGCCGAATTCAAACGCCGCCTTAAGCCTATGCCTAGAAAAGCGAGGCTCTCTCACTTGCTTCCTCCAATGGCTTTCAGAAGCATATTTTGGATCGATTACAGCTAGGTCAAAGTGACCTCTTCTGCCTCTTCTTCGTCCATGATATATCCGTAACGTAGGGTATTCCTTGTGCAGCAATACACTCCTGTCGCCGAAACCCGTCTCCACAAAGAATTCTCCAAGCTTACCTGAGATCAACTTATGGTAGAGGTAGGCATGCATATCCTGTTCCGAATAGAAGAAGTATGGCATCTCCACGAATTTTTCTACTAGCGCTCTTACACCTGCGCCAACCTCTTCAAAAAACCAGTCAAGATCAGACAACTAGCCTTCGAACCTCCTTCCCCTTGTCACTAACCTTCTAAGGCCTACTCCTCAGATTGAATCTAGAACCTATGGAATTTAGGGTTTGGTAGTTGACCGTGTTTTACTCTTGGAGATTATGGCTTTGTCTTGATCCAGACCATACCACTTTACTTCGTAGCCCAATGCTTCAAGCACTTGGTTGGGTGCTCCTATGCCCATGTCTTGCATGAGCTCTGTCACTTTCGAGAGGCTTGCTTCTCCAAGTTGGCTCAGCCTCCTATCGATATCATCCAGCTTCTTCTCAGAGACCAGGACATCACCGATCAGCCTATATCCTTTCACCGGAGCTGTCTGAAGCTTACGTCTAAGGGCTTCCTTCGATGTCTGAAGCTGTTCCGTCAACTCTTCTAGGGAAGCTACATCGCTCTGCAGCCTCAATTCAACATTTGCCAAAGATTCCACCTGCTCGGCTATGGTTTCCTCCTCCATGGCATACAAGTAGTCGATGATAGGCTTGACTGGAACCTCTCTCTCATAGAATATGAGCTACCTGACTCTTTGAGAGAGTACACCTCGAAGCGGCTGTTCAGCGAAATATCTCAACTTTCAGAAATCCTGTCGTTATGAGAACAGGGCTGATCAAGCAGCTATCTTATGACGCTGTCTTCCATTGATCCTCTCATCTAGCTCTACAGATTCCCTCCAGCGGTTCCTTGTCTCCTTTAGTGATTCTGATGCAGAGGTTCTCAGAAAGCTCACTACTGCCTGACACAGCCATGCAAAGCCACAGTACGTAACCCACTGCCCCACGTACACTTAAGAGCAGTTGAGAATAGTATTCTTGGGAAGATTCGAAAGAGGGCTGAGTAACTTGGCGATATCTCCCGCGGCCACCCCCCTAGGGGAGGGGGGGCCTAGGTCAGCTTGCGAATGAGATGAAGACGGTCAGGAAACTTATCCTTCAACCCATGGTCCCTATATATATGGGGTTATTTCGCATACGCACAAATTCCTTCACCATGATTTCTGTGTTCGCACCACTAGCCCTCAATTTCGGAATCGATTCTAGCAGCAAAAACTCTCTGAAACTCTGCGATCCAGCACTCTCGGCTTACTCTGGGCTTTGGACTATTCATAGGATATGAGTTTCTCTTTTTCAAGGTTCATCTGTAGGTTCTTGACCGCTTCGTATACTTGGCCTTCCGATCTCCCACCTGTGCAGACAAACTTTCCACTTGCGAATAGCAGCATCACAGTCTTAGGGTTGTCCATTCTGTAGATTAGTCCGGGGAACTGTTCCGGCTCGTACATCGTTCTCTTGAGGGCGTATGTCGTCTTCTCCAAGTCTATTCGTCCGAATAGATTGCCTGAGGCTACAATATTCTGGACTTGGATGTCAGGTTTGCCGGCTATCACTATGCCCTTACTCTTCAATTCTTCAGCAACCTTCATCACAGCCCTCTTAGCCATCCTCTCAGATCTGGCTCCAGTGCAGACCATCTTCCCCGAGCTGAATATCAGAGTCGCCGTCTTAGGCTTCTTTAGACGATAAACCAAACCTGGAAACTGCTCAGGTCTATACTCAACACCGGGAAAAACCCTCACTATGGACTCCAAGTCCAACCTCTGCTTCAAGGATGCTGAAGCAACAACATTCTGAATAGATACTATAGCGGTCTTCTCAGGCAAGGGTCTTCCATTAAGCGAGAAGGTCGATCAAGTACTTAGGAATGTGCATTCGAAGCCTAGAACCCTTGAAAGACCAATTTCTTTAAAAACATTCGTGGCAAATATTGATCTGGAGCTTTGAGCTCTAGGGAAAAAAGACGAAAGAAGGCGAAGAAGAAAGCCGCAAAGCCTGCTTAACCAAAATTAGCTGCTTAAGTCTTAACTCCCTTATCTTTTGTTTGATTCGACGATAAACGCATGATTAGAATTACCTCAACAAGATTTGAACCAGCTGTAAAGACTTCATCCTTTTCGATACTTCTCGGACTGGGTGGATCTCGCAATCTCTGAGGCTTGGATCTCCATGTGCCGCCTCAGTTTGGCCAAAGAGCTTTGGAAACATGCCTCGATCTTCTCGTTTGTCAATCCAAGCCAATTCAGATAGCAGAGTCCAACCACAATCATATCGGTGACCTCTTCAGGTATATCAACGGCTTCTCTCCCCTCATGCCAATATGCCTTTGCGATATCACCCACCTGCTCAACTATCAGCGTAATGAACCCAGCTGAAGTTGTAATCTTCTGCCTATGAACCTCAAGAGCCGCTTCCCTACAAAGGTTAGCAGCCGACTCTAGACTCAAACTTTCTCTTCCCTTCCTATGCTTACTAAGCATCCCACGTTTTCATATACTATTCGAAAATCCATCATTATTTCTGTAGCGCAAGGAGATTCCGCTGAATAAGCTATTTTGGCCAGTGCTTTTGTCTATTTCTTACCTCGTTTTGTGAAAGGGATTATTCTAGGGACTTCCTTTGCATACTCCTCGTATCTTTCTCCAAACATGGCTCTAAGTTCCTCTTCTTCAAAACGGGCTACAACAAAGTTGAACCAAAATAAGAGAAGGACCGCAGAAACAAGTAGAAAGCTAAAGTCTAGGAACAGCCACCAGCCGATGACGATCACAAATACGCCAAAATACAAAGGATGCCTCACATATCTGTAGGGTCCCTCGATCACAAGAGGCTCTGTCCTGCTCAACCGCTTCTCCAAGAGATTCCCCCTCCTCACTTTCAAGAAGGTTACATAAGTGGAGACGACGATATCAACTGGCTTTCTATACTTGAACAACCAACCAAAAAATAGGAAGCCAGAAGAAAGCACTAGCACGCCAAGCAGACGGATTGGAAGCGCCAGACTAAGACTGAAAGGCATTCCAAGAACCAGTATTACCAAGTAACCAAACGCAAAGAAGACCGTCATAACACCAAAGACTACCAATGGAACCAAGAGAATGGCTTTCATGGAATCGCGCACATGTCTGTCCTCCAGTTCATCTTGTTAGAAAGAAGAAAAGACGAGTGTGGAGAAGCTGCAATCGATTTCAGCTATCTTCTGTCTTAGATCTCGCGTTCAACGGAAGCCAATCTCCTCAACGCATGTATGATTCTTCGCCGTGATTACCGAGGCGAGAAGAGGCGCATCCTTCTTATCCCTAACCTTCTTCTCGTATGCGGAAGCTGACTGTTCGATTTCCTTCCAAGGAAGCACCGTATGCTCCACCCTTGTGAGAAATGCATCTAAGAGCGCTTCATGCCCCGGAAAGCTGCGGGCTAAAACCAGTCTCCCTTCTTCCAACACGAAATCCGGGAGCACTAGAACTATCTTTCTCTCTTCAGCCAGCTTCAGTATCCTGTGCTCATTTCCTTTCAGGAAGACGAGGCCTGAGATTAGGATATTTGTGTCAATGATGACCTTAGGCTGAGGTCTTGGCATATTTCTCTTCCAGCAGCTTCGCTCTGGCTCTCTCAACCTCCTTCATTAGGAGGCTACGGGTTATGCCCCTCTCTTTCGCCAAGCTTCGGAGGATCGTGGAGATTTCGTCCAAGGATAATTCATCCACCTTCTTCATCACAATGAGGCGACCCACCTTGGTCACATAGAGGTAGCTGTCTTTTCCTAGCGAAAGATCCCTCCGTATCTCAACCGGAAGCGTAAACTGCCCCTTCGAGGTGATCTTGACGACCTCACTGGTAGCCATCATATTCGCCCATAGCTAAGAGTAAGAATTCCTTACATATATACCTAACCGACAAGCGCTTTCACGTCGAGGAGAGACCTCAAGACCTGACCAAGATTTTTTGAAATTTTCTCGCTTGGCTGAGGCTATTTTCGAGCGAGACGTATTCTTACTTTAAATATCTTACGGCCAAGACCTACACTGAAACAGGTGTCGGCGAACTCTTCGGCAGGCGCACATACGTTTTTCTAGTGGAAATAGAGTAAGCCTAGATAATCCTGAACTCGATAGGATGCAAATGAAACCTATTTAAAGAAGATTTTCCAACGCTTGACGTGCAATTGACGTGTAGTGCGCCAAGTTTAAACAAACTTTTGACTGTCAAATGTGAAGGAGGTGTTTGAATGAGACTAAAAAAGGAAGAATTCTACAAGGTCCTTGTAAGACCAACGGTTGTTATAACAACCATATCTGAAAATGGGGTCCCTAACGCCGCTCCTTTCAGCTGGACCTCTCCTATTACTACAAAGCCGCCTCTGTTCGGATTCTCCTGCAACCCTAAGCATGACACTTGGAGAAACATTAGGAGCAACGGAGAGTTTGTAGCCAACCTCGTCGGAGAAAACTTCGGCCCGTTGATGCACATTCTGGAGCAAGACTTTCCTTACGAAGTGAACGAGATAGAGAAGGCCAATCTAACCGAGATAAGATCAGTCAAGATCAAGCCTCCAAGGATAAAGGAAGCATTCGCATGGCTTGAGTGCAAGATGGAGGAACACTTTCGGATAGCAGACCACATATGGATTGTGGGAAAAATATTGGCAAGCGAAGTAAAGGATGGTTACATGGAAGAGGTCATTAACGTGAAGAAAGCAAAACCCCTGAATCACATATACGAAGAGTACTTTGTGACAAAGATGGAGAAAAGAAAATTCAAGAGAGCATAAGTACACGATTTCGAACCAAGGTATCCGATTTTCTGGTCCTATCAACTTCAATGAAGTCAAGAACAACGATCTAAGAAGGAACGTTAAGATGAAAGCGTTAAAGCAAGTCTAATGAAGCATGAGACGCTTTAAACAAGTTGAGATGCCTACGAACACTCGTTTATTGAAGACGGCTGTTCGCGTTTGGTTGATGGAGATCTTAATCTCAGGTTTCAACTTTTTTGTCCTCATGAATCTGATTTACGAACCGAGGTGGGGCGTGCTGGTGGCACATCAAATCGGAATGTCCACTCGAATTGTGTACATCTTTATTCTCGCATATTTCTTGCTACGATTTGTTAAGGAGTATGAAACTAAAGATTTGATTCATGCCGGGATTTTATGGTTGAGCTTGACATTACTATTCGAATGGGTAGGCAGTCTTGCTATAGGGCGTCAAGTCGAAGAGATTCTGATCGGTTGGAACATATTCGCCGGGTATATGTGGCCTTATGTGTTGTTGACGTATCTTCTATCAAACCTAATCGTCGGCACCATTTTGCAACCAAGCAGAAAGAGAAAAGACATGAGCGCTCAAGTTCTCATCAGTCTTACAAATAGTCGAATAACGCGTCTTCATCATGCTAGAATGAAACCATTAGCTCTTTCAGCATAGCGAAAGTACCTTCTATCCGAGCTCGCCTCTTAAGAGCTTTCACGTTGACCTTAGAATACCTTAGTATTGCCTTCACATCGTCCTCATCCTTAAGGGCCCTCTCTTTCGGGACTGTTGCTTTTATCATACGGAGCTTTGATAGAATTAGTCCTTCAGGAGTTTGATAAAAGGTCGGCAAACCCAAGATTGTCCCGTGTTTCTTCTCAAGTTTCTTGTCCGATAATATAACGTCGAGAGTGAAGGGCGTTCGCTTATCCTTAAGCGTAATTATTCCAAAACCAGATTCAAATGCTTCATTAATTCTACGCTCGTTAACTTGCATCTCAGCCTTCCTCAATACGGCTACAAGATCCTGCAGGTCTTCACGAACGACTTTAACCACTATGTCTACGTCAACGGTGGTTCGAGGGGTACCATAATAGCTCGCCGCTAAAGCTCCAGTAAACATATAGTCGATTCCGGCAGCGCTAAAATTCTTCACTATTCTTCTGATCAGATCTTCAAGTTTATCCACTTGCTAAACCTCATAATGACGACGCTTCCTACACATGGTTCTTTCTCTGACCTTTTCTAGGAGCTCTTCCTCCTTGATGCTTACATCTTGGTCCTTAAGAGCATCAGCGCAAATACGAACACACACATCAACCATGCTTATCGACAGATTCACCTTCTCCTCGGGCTTCAACCTTCCAAGAATCAACTGCACCACCAAACATTCTAAGCGATGTTTAATCTCCTACTCTTATGATTTGGTCGAATATGAGAAATGGTAAGATGAGTCGAGACACTATTCTTCTCGTGTTACTTTGACAAGCGGCACTCCAGTCTCCTTGAGTTCTTCATCTCTGCCCGTAATTAGCTTCGCTTTCATTATCCTTGCCGTTGCCACAGCAAACGCATCAGCCAAGGATAATGCATGCTTAGCTTTGATCAAGCTTGCCTCTCTCCAAAGCCTATCATCAGTCACCGGCACGATCTTCAAGCCATAGGATCTCAAATTCTTTTCTTTCTCATCAGCAAGTCTGGGGTCGCGTCGGGAGAGAATATAATAGAACTCAGCCAAGTTTACAACATTCAGATATCCAGTCAATTCTCCCGTTTGAATTCTCTCAAGATACCTCTCCAGCGTCTCAGCTCCGGGTTCATCGAGATAAAAGATTAGCAATCCCTCTGTGTCTAACACTACGCTCAAACGTTATCTAGCCTATCCCTTAATGTGCTTCAAAAGCTGTCTCTGTCGACGTAACTCTTCTTTTCGAACATCAAAGAGAATCTCCCTTGAAGTCTTACCTCTGAAGACCGATTTTAACGATCCGCGATCCACGGATGGTTTAGGCAAAGACTTTACCAGTATTCCTTCCTCAACCTCCACAACGAGGGCCTTCCCTCCGATGCCATGCCTTTCCCTCATTTCCTTCGGGATCGTTGCCTGACCCTTTTTTGTCACACTAACTATCTGTTCTGTCATAGCTGAAACCTGCAGTAATACCAAATTCAAGGGTATTACTTAAACGCACCGCATGCGATTGAAACGCTATTCAATGGATTTGTCATTCTAAACGGCTTTTCCTAGGACCTCTACCGCTCTTTTAGCTTCACGCAGCCATCTTGATGAGACGTTGGGATTAACGCCTTGAAATCAACCTCCAAGACCCCCCTCCCCTTGTTTTGATGTAAATTGACGCATAGGTTCCGATTCCTAAAGGAATATTTTCAGGCTAAAAATATTCTTGAGTATTCTTTACTTCTCCTTTAGCTTTCCGGAGGTTACAATGTCGGAGCCTAGTATGTATGCTGGAGTAATGCCATAGTAGGCCTAAGCGATGAACCGGAAGCTCAATTCCACCAATTGGAACAAATGTTTGACAACGAGCAATCTATATTCGCAAGTTTCCGATTACGTCTAAACCTTGAATGCCAGTTATGCCGCGGTTATCATCTCTTCAATATGCTCTATTGATGTCTCTTCCTTCTTGAATAAGCCCATATTCTTACCGTGGCTCAGAACAACTATCTTGTCGGCTACTGGGTATACGTGATGGAGATTATGAGTTATGAATACGCTCGATATGCCTTGCTCCCTCAGCTCTCTTATGAACTGCAATACCCTTGAAGATTCCTTTACCGAGAGGTTGTTTGTCGGCTCATCTAGTATTAGTAGCTTTGTCTTGAAGTACATGGCTCTTGCTATCGCCACGCCTTGTCTTTCACCGCCAGAAAGGTTTTCAACGATTGTATCTGGATTGGTTACTAGTAGACCTATGTCGCTCAACGCCTTAACGGATTCTTCTCTCATTCTTTCTAGATCTAGAAGCTTTCCGAAGCCCACCTGTTTCTCGAGCTCTCTACCCATAAATATGTTCCTAGCTATACTCATCAATGACACAAGCGCTATGTCTTGATGTATCGTCTCTATTCCAAGCTTCATTGCATCCTTTGGAGATGAAAATGCTACTTCTTTCCCTTCAAAGAATATTTTCCCTTCATCTGGAGGATAAATTCCTGCTAGAATCTTCATAAGTGTCGATTTACCCGCCCCGTTATCCCCGACAAGCCCAACTACTTCACCGGAATTCACAGTGAAGTCTACTCCTCTAAGAGCGTAGACTTTGCCGAACCACTTGTGTATATTCAGCATTCTGACAATAGGAGTATTCTCAGGCATCTCTAGCCTCTAACCCTCATCGCTTTCCTTTGAATGTACAAGTTTGCGATCACAGCCAATATTATTACCACTCCTATGTAAAGCCTAAAGTAGTAAGAGGGAGCTCTAATTATTATCAGACCGTTCTCTATTATTCTGCTTAAATACTCCCCTATGACTGTTCCAATGACCGTCCCTGATCCTCCGAACAGCGAAGTCCCCCCTATCACAGCCGCTGCTATAGCATCAAACTCTAATCCATCACCTTGATTCGGCATAGCTTGCGACAACCTTGTAGACTGTATAATACCTCCAAAACCAGCTGCCAGAGAGCTTAACATAAAACATACTATCTTAACCATGCTAGTGTTTATCCCCATAGCTCTCGCCGCCTCTTTCTTACCTCCTGTAGAGGCCATCCAGTTGCCAAATTTATGTCTCTCAAGAATTATGAAAAAGATGATAGTTATGGCAAAGAACCATAATTCTTGCATATATACAAACGTGGTTACGCGATGTACCACCAAGTTCATGAATTCCGGGGGCATGTAGAAGTATTTCGGTAGACCGCCTGTTACCGCGAGTGATACTCCCCTCCAAATCAACATGCCTCCTAGCGTGGTTATGAATGAAGGTATAGAGGCCTTGACAGTTATTACACCATGAGTAATACCGATTAGACAACATACCATAAGAGTGAGGAGGATGCTAACCCACGGATTGATACCCATCTCCATCATAACGGCTGCGAACATTGGGGCTAAACCAAATACTGAACCGACAGACAGGTCGAATTCTCCAGCTATCATGAGCATAGTCACTCCCAACGCGGGGATGCCTAGCTCAGGCGATATCTTCAGCAAAACGTCTACATTGGCATTGCTGAGGAATTTTTGCTGAATCGAAAAAAAGAAGAGGATTGTGATTGCAAGTATTACTGATACGCTAACCTCTTTCTTCTGAAGCAGATTGCTGACTAAGGTGCGCGCGTTCATGAGCTGAGCGCCTAGTCCAAGAGTGGCCCAAACCGCTACCTATACCCTTTCTTCGATAGCTCTTCTACCGTCGCTACATTGCTCTTATCGACTATCGCGTTCCCAGTATTAACGTCCCAAGCGCCCAATGCATACTTCTTCATCATCGTAAGCTGTACCATCGGCAGGAAGCCTTGTAGATATGGCTGCTGATCGATAGCTATAGTTGTGTAACCTGACTTTATTCCATCAACTACCAATGGCACGACATCGAAGGTCCCAATGGCCACTTCTCCAGGAGGCCTGCCCATCGCCTCAAGCACTTTCCCTGCAATAGGTGACGTGTAGCCGACGCTAAACACAGCCTTGGTCTCCGGATGCGCTTGAAGGTATGCTGAAGTATTCGATTCCACAACCGCAAGATCGAAGCTGACATCAAGCCTATCATAAGTACACTTGTATTCCTTCAGGAATTGCGCAATTCCTTTAGCTCGCTCTTCAGCCCACACCATGCCGGGTCCTTCCATTAATATCAAAGCATGACTTCCTGAAGGGAAGTACTTGCTCAGGCTCTTCGCTAGGAAATATCCTGCGTAGTCAAGGTCTTGTCCTATAAAGCAGAGTCCACCCGCCTTTATCCTGTCCTCAGCATTCGGAGCGTCTATGTTGTGAACTAGCACAGGTATTCCTGCATCAGTAGCTTTCTTAACCAAAGGTAGAAGTTCCGTGTAAGCGATTGGCACAACAATTCCATCAGGCTTTTCGGCTATGGTTGTTTCAAAGGCGCTCGCCTCCATAGCGAGATCTCCTTCTTTCTTGGGCCTTATCATGACCGAGTCGCAGCCTAAGACTGCCATCGCCTCCTTCATTCCGAGCATTACAGAGTTCCAGAATACGTTTTCTTCGCCACCGTGAGTAACGTAGGTGAAACGCAGACCTTTACCAAATTCTGCAACTGGTGGGGGGGTTGCGGCTGGCGTCGCTGTCACTGTTACGGTCTTAGCAGCCTCAGTAACGGTTGTCGTCACAGTTCTGCCTGCAGGCGCTGTCGTTGTACCAGCGTAGTAACCAACTGCAGCCACTACTGCTGCCGCTACGACAGCTCCTCCATATTTGAGATAACTGCGCCTTTCAACTTTCTCTTTTTCTGACATCGGGATTCTCCCCGCAAGACTGTCATACCTACAAGTTTAAGAGCTTTTCTCCAAGTGTTATGAAGAGCATCTAAGGTCCACAATTCATATTTTGACTGCATCTGCCGGCTCATTCAGTACCGTAAGTTAAAAGATCTATACTTGTCCACAACCGATTCTCCTAGACCTCCAAGCAACTGCTCGAAAATACAAGTTCTTCACAGCTCTATAATCGCCAACCTTACTAGGTTTGAGATTATTAAGAACAGCCAGCGAAGCGCTTAGAGAGAATAGGGACAGGAGCTGTTCCCGTAGCTCTCTTAAGATCCGATATCGTCATACTTTTTATCAGACAAGGAGAATAGAAACCCATCGAGGTATCCTAGTTGAATCCTAGAGAAAGAGTTGTAGCGGCCCTCGAACATAGAGAGCCAGATGCGGTCCCAGTAGATTTTGGAGGAATGTATTGCTCTGGGGGGATACACGCATTAGCCTACGAAGAATTAGTCAAATACTTCGGATTGCGCGAGGAGATAAGAATATACGATCCTATCCAGATGTTGGCTGAACCATCTGAATTTTTCTTGAAAAGATTCAGTGTGGATGTAGCAAGTGTACTTAGGTCAACTCCGCCTACAGGCTTAAATGAAAAGGAAAAAAAATTCAAAGATTACTATCTGCTGGGAAGCAAACTAAGAATTCCAGAGGAAGTCGACATCATACGAGAAGATAATGGTTATGAGCATATGCGTGCTTGGTTTACCGGAGATCCATTGAGACGCGGTACCATAGTGGCTAGGAGGACTCCTTCTGCATGTTACTTCGACCATCTCCCTGTTTATATACCGTTCAAAACTGTGGACGAAGCTTCTGATATCAAAGAATTACCCCCTCATCATTGGATACCAGAATATAGTGATGCCGACCTCAAGACTTTGAGAAAAAACGCCAAATGGCTCTATGAAAATACGGGCTATGCTATTTTCGGTATGAGCGGTGCAGGCATTTTTGAGATGACAATATATCTTCTTGGTTTTGAGAATTTTTCCCGAAGCTTAAAGAAGAACAGGAAAATAATTGAAAGAGTGGTTGAGTTACTCTTAGAACATAATAAGATAGAATTGAAGAAATATATGAATGCGGTTGGTGATTACATACAAATCGTGGGTATCGGAGGAGAAGATCTAGGCGGTCAGACAGGTCCTTTCATCAATCCGAAAGAATGGAGAGAACTGTTCAAGCCAGCGATCAAAGAATTGGTCGAAATAATAAAAAGTAAAACGAATTGTTATGCGATGATCCATTCGTGCGGATCGATTAGACCTTTCATCTCAGATTTCATTGAAATGGGTATTGACGTTTTGAACCCGGTGCAGATCTCTGCAAAGGACATGGACCCGCTCGAGTTGAAGAAAGAGTTTGGTAACGATATGACGTTTTGGGGTGGTGGCTGTGATACGCAACGTGTGCTACCTTTCGCATCTCCCAAAGAGGTCAAAGATCATGTGAAAAACCTCACGAAAATATTCAAGCCAGGCGGGGGATTTATTTTCAATCAAGTTCATAATATCCAACCACAGACTCCGCCAGAAAACATCGTTGGGATGTTTGAAGCTGTTAACGAAGTGCGAAGGTATTAGCACGGAAGCGCGCTAATGCCTTCACAGCAATTTTAAATGCAGTACTGGTAGCCTGTTGAAATGGACTCAAGAGCCGTATAAGGTGCATACATTCAACTATTCGGAAACGCTTAACTCTGCATCAGCCTATGTTTTAGCTATCACCACTTCTTTCTAATCATTTTCATTTCTGTAAAAGTGCTCAAGAACGTAAAAATAACTATCGCCATACCTACAAATGCGGTTGTTCCAGCTACAGGTATTGGCAGAAAAACAATCCCATTTTGTATCATTGGAATAATGATTGCTCCCAAAAAACAACCAAGCACGCTCCCTCTACCTCCGAAAAGAGAAACGGCCCCTATTACGCATGCTGCGATGGCCTGGAGCTCATATAGATTTCCTAGCACGACATGAAATGCCTCGACTCGAACAATTTGCATTATTGCGGAAAATGCGCATAGGAAACCCACCAGCATAAAGCAGATGATCTTTACCAAGTCTGTGTTTATGCCCATAGCTCTCGCCGCCTCCTTGTTATCCCCAGTAACGTATATCCAGCAACCCAGTTTATGGAAATGAAGCAAGACCGCGGCTATCAAAGCAAACAGTATGAACCACAAGAACTGCACCGGCACCCCCCAAACTTCACCAATGAAAGATTGAACCAAAAATGGTTCCTTTATCAGATATCCTCTCATAGCTATCGTAAACATACCAGAATGGGTATACAGTATTCCCCTCAAGAGCATCATTGTTGCCAAAGTTGTTATGAAAGAAGGGATGCGCCCCCTTGTAGTGATTAAGCCATTTACAAGACCGATGAGTAACCCGACACCAAATACGATGGGCACGATTAAGAAAACGTTCATTTCATACATGAACAGTAGTGAAAAGATGTATGCACAAACCGGTATGGTCGAAGAAACGGATAAATCTATTTCCCCTGAGATCATGAGCAAACCAATACCTAGAACAACGATACCGAACTCAGGTATCAACTTGAGTAACGTCAAGATATTTCCTGGACTCAGAAAGACATAGCTTGGACTAGCTAGAGCAAAGAAAACGACTAGGCCAACGAATAGTATGATGCTAAGCCTATTTAATATGAAATCTAAAAAAAATTTTGGTGGTTATCGGGCATGTCGTATTGCGTCCTCTATCTTATTTTCTTCGGTGAAAGTTCTTTGTATATATCCACATTGGTTTTGTCGATGACGGCTTTTCCCGTGTCTATGTCCGCTACGAAATAGTATTTTTTCATAAGGTAGAGCAAGTAAACCCCGAAATACCCTTGCAAATACTGTTGTTGATCGACTGATGCCAAGATGTATCCATCTACGATTCCATCGACAGTACCCGGAGTGAGATCGAATCCTCCAAAGAATACTTCTCCCGATTTAATACCTGCACCTTTCGCGCTAGTAGTAAATCTGTCGGTTGTTATTCCGTCAGTAGCAAACATCAGTTTGATATCTCGGTTTTTCGTAAGGTATCCCGTCTGTACTCTTTCGACTGTTGCTAATTCTTCACTGATACAATCGACATCTTCTATCTTGTTGGCGGGAACACCATAATTGATTAGCCCATCTCTAATGCCTCTCCCTCTCTCGGCATGCCAAGGTGATACGGGAAAAGACGTAAAGATAGCTGCGCGTTGCGTCTTCATATCTAGCTTAGCTTCGACCGCCTTTTTTCCCACGTATTCACCTAAAGAGTATCCCGCAGTATAGAATGTTTGGCCTATGAAAGACTTTCTCGAATTGCCTGCAGACCCTTCTGAATCATCAGCATTCGCAGAGATTACGTTCACTCCTGCCTCGAGCGCCTCCCGAATAGGGTCATCGAACGCTGTATCACTTATTATTGTAGTGATGATGCCGTCGACCTTCTTCACAACTGCTTCTTTAATGTAGTTTATCTGTCTACTGACATCTCCTTCAGCCATGTAGAACTCCCCCTTTGCTCCCAATTCCTCACAAGCATCTGAAAATCCCTTTTGAACAACAGCTCCAAAGGGACCCGCTGTCCAATGTCCAACAAATACGAATGTCATGCCTTCACCAGGTCTTTTGACAGGTGTAGCTACCGGTGTTGACGTTACTGTCTTTGTCTCCGTTACTGTTACCATTGCTCCAGGCGGAGCTGCGGGTGGCTTGGATAATTCATAAGCGCCCCATACGGCACCAGCTACAGCAGCCCCAGCAACGAAACCGCCAGCGGTCTTCATGTAGTCTCGTCTAGAAGCTTTCTTCTCTTCACTCATAGATGAAACCTCACAATTTTTCCGACCACTTGTCTGGAGCCACTACTTATTTGAAACTTTCGGTTAGATAAATTCGCGTGAAAAATGGCCGCTAAATATCAGAAACTCGCACATCAGCCTCAGACGATTAAAATGCTATCATCTAATGGAAGGCTTGAGGAGAAGCGCGTATTCATTATGCTTGCGAGATTTGGCAAGGGCGATGTATCTAGATGGCGAAAAAGTCGATCAGGTGAGATGGGGCTTGGACAATTTGTCCGTCACGTTCTATCCCCGCCATCTTCCCATGACAGCCAGTCTTTTTCCCAAGTACATGTAGAACAATACGTATGAAAGGATGAGTGATCCATAGATTGCCCATGCTAGGAAATAACTAATTCCCAGCATCGTTAGCCCATTTTCAATAATACTTATGGTAAGTCCCCCTAGAATAATTCCAGGCACGCTTCCAACACCTCCAGTAAGAAAAGCTCCTCCAATCACGCTTCCTGAAATAGCCATTAGGTTCCAACCTGTGCCTATCCCGACAAAAAAGGTATGTGCTCGAATGATTTGCATTATTGCGGAAAATGCGCATAGGAAACCCACCAGCATGAAACAAGTGATCTTCACTAAGTCTGTGTTTATGCCCATAGCTCTCGCCGCCTCCTTGTTGTCCCCTGTAACGTATATCCAGCAACCGAGTTTATGGAAATGAAGCAGGATCCCCGATATCAAAGTGAAAAGTATAAACCATAAGAACTGGACCGGCACTCCCCAAACTTCACCAATGAAAATGTCTCTGAAAAGTGGCAGAGCCGAGACATCAATAGCTCTTTCAGCGCCAGGAGGCGCAAAGATACTTGTAATTCCTGCCCAGAGCATCATTGTTGCTAAAGTTGTTATGAAAGACGGAATGCGCCCCTTCGTTGTGATTAGACCATTTACAAGACCGATGAGCAATCCAACACCAAATACGATGAAAGCGCTCAAGAATAAATTCAACCCCATATTATGTAGCTTGAGAAAGACAAATGAACAAAATAGAAGCGTTGAAGGTATCGAAAGGTCAAATTCTCCCGAGATCATAAGCAAACCTACGCCCAAAAGAATGACGCAGAATTCAGAAATCATTACTAAGAGAATCTCAATGTTCCCCCACGCTATGAAGTGATGCCCAGGAGACAGTGAAGCAAATAATACAAATACAGCGATGAACGCGGCAAGAGTGCTCAGAGATCTGTAATAAGCAATTGGTCTCATTTTTTGTCAGGACACTATAAGTTTAGAAAGCTTTTCTATCGATGTTTCTCCTTTCTCAACGTCCGCCACTTTTTCACCATGAGACAAAACAACAAACCGATCTGCAACAGGGAATACATGGTAAAGGTTGTGAGTGATGAATACAGCTGATATTCCTTCGCCTCTCAGTAATTGAACAAATTCCAAGACTTTCTGCGCTTCTTTAATGGAGAGAGCAGCCGTGGGTTCATCTAGTATGATTAGCTTAGCGCTAAAGTACGTAGCCCTAGCTATTGCTACTCCCTGCCTTTCCCCTCCAGATAGTGACTCAACAGGAATATCAGGCGATCTCAAATGCAGTCCGATCCTCCTTAAAGCTTTCATACTTTCCTCATTCATCTTTCTCCCATCAATTAATCCGAGCATTTTGGTTTTTTCTCTTCCAATAAAGATGTTTTTTGCTATGCTCTGATGGAGTGCCAATGCCTGTTCTTGGTAAACGGTTTCGATTCCCAGCGTTCTAGCTTCCGCAGGAGAATTGAAAACTACTTTCTTACCCTCAAACAATATGTCTCCTTTGTCTTGTTTGTGGTAGCCTGACAAGATTTTTATCAACGTTGACTTACCCGCCCCGTTATCACCAACCAAACCCACAACTTCATTGTATCGCACTGTGAAGTTTACGTCCTTCAAAGCGCAGATTCTTCCATACCACTTGCAGATATTCACCATCTCAGTCAATTTTTCCTTTTTCGCACACAGTCCTTGATTTTCAATCAACGCATTTTCCCTTTAGCAATCCATTTTGGCGTTTTCATGTTGAAACGTATAAAAGCTTTGTTTCCGAAAGAATCGCTCTGTAAAGTTAAGGTTTAATTTACAGCTAGCACGCCAGCCTCTTACAGGTACACTTCCCTTCGCCGATTTCCTAAGACAAAATCTCGTCTCGCAATGGATGAAGCAGACACACCCGCAGAGAACATCTACGCTATGTTCGAAGCACCGAAAAGTTATGGGGTATACCCGATAAAAGCTTAAGATGAGGCCTATTCTATTCTTGGAGAGGTTCGTTTAATCGTCTTACGTGCAGACAAGATCGATAGAAGTTTGGTGATGGATTTGGAAAGAGAAGAGATCCTAGGTAGGTTGAAGGACGCCGTTGTGAATTTTGACATAGATCGTACTCAAGAGCTTTGTGAGAGGGGTTTGGAGAAAGGGATCCCGGCTCACGAGATAGTGATAGAAGGTATGGCAAAGGGCATGGATATTGTCGGCCAGAAGTATGAGAGTGGAGAGTTCTTTCTCTCCGAGTTGATAATGGCTGGTGAAACGATGAAAGAGGGCATGAAGGTAGTTGAGCCCCATCTAAAGTCTGAAGGTGTCAAGGCTAGAGGGGGCATAGTGATCGGAACGGTCCAAGGAGATCTCCATGATATTGGAAAGAACATTGTTGCAACATTGCTGAGGGCCTCCGGCTTCGAGGTGATCGATTTAGGGTTCGATGTCTCTCCTCAAAAATTCATTGAGGAAGTGGGGAAATCAAAGCCGGACATTTTGGGCATGTCAGCTCTCTTGACGACGACGATGATCAACATGGATGCTACGATAAAAGAGATGAAAAATAAAGGCTTGAGAGATCAGGTTAAGGTTATCATAGGCGGAGCCCCGATAGATCCCGCGTACGCAAAGAAGATTGGCGCCGACGCAGCTGCCAAGGATGCTGTGGAAGGCGTGGCCATCTGCAAGAGATGGACATGAACCTCAACCTATGTCTATTGCCCCTTCTCGTCTCTCCTTGTTGAACACAAGATCAAGACTCGACTCGCAGGTTAGATCGGCAGATGTAGATCCATACAAGTTCCCTAAGATCGACTTCTTTGCGAAGATCTTGATGAGGCCAAACTAGAATTATCTGTAAGAAGGATGCGCCTTGGAAGAGTGCACTTCACGTTGCCTAGCATTGTATGCTAGAGCCTTGGCTTGCATAATACCTCTTTAACTCTAAGATCGAACAGAGCCTGAACGTTCGCAGGTCTAACGACTATGGCTGTGTCGCAACCTTTGCTGCTCCCAGCGATCGCAATCGCATCTTCATCAGTCCTTATGAGACCTGCATCCGTAGCCATCAACGATATCTCACATGCGACTTTCATCCCTTCACCGAAAATCCTGAGAACATTCGCCATAATCTCGTCAACTTGCATTGTATTGAACTTCTTTCTCACAGCGCGACCTGCGCCTCCGAAAGCATGAGTAGTTGTAAGTATCTTTCCTCCATACTTCACGATCTCCCGCCGGTTCTCTTCAGTCAGTTCCTGCGTATCAGGACTCTTTTGGCCTGTCACATGGGTAACAACGACCAAGTTATATCCTTTGAAAAGCTTCGCTGCCTTAACCCCTGTTTCACCACGTGTAGATGCGACGACTATGCTCTTGATCTTCGCTTCCTCAGCCCTCTCCTTCGCTATCTTCAAAACGTCATCCGTATTCTTCTCTCCAACCTCAGAAAAGTACACTATCTTCGACATTTCAAGCGGCAATCGATTGACCTCCAATAGTTGAAGGGTAATAACTACCCTTCAACCCGGTTTTAAGCTTAGGCTTTCTAGGACTTATCTTCGCTAGGGATTGCGAAAGTAGCCAAGAGAGACAGCAGAGAGAAGAATCCCATAAGGTAGAAGACCGCTCCTAAACCGTATCTATCCGCGACGAACCCCCCTAGGCTTGAAGAAACTGAACCTAAGCCGAAGGCCGCGAAGAACATTATCCCGAAGACTATGCCACGCACGTCTTCAGGCGTTATGTATCCAGTGATGGAGTTGGAGGCTGGTTGAGCTGTATACACTGAAACACCATACAACGCTACGAAAGTAATTGCGCTAACAGTAGGATCCCTCACGACTTGAAGCAATAGCAGACTCGCTAGCACGCCGATCGAAGAAGCAATTATAGTCCGCTTGCTTCCATATTTCTTCGCTCCCTTCCCCCCTAACCATTGTCCAAGTATGCCCGCCGCGAGAATTGATGTCGCCGCCAAACCAGCAAGTTCCAAAGAGAAATACCTATCATTCACGAGGAACGTGGGGAAGAAAAGTTCAGTGCCTCTGAAATACAGGCCTACAGCCATATTGTAGATAAGCAGACTTCTTAAGCCTGGATTCTTCAACACCACGAGGAAGTCTCGCTTCTCGGGGTTTCGCTTTCCTCGCTTAAACGGAACCTTCAGAAATAGCAGAGATAGCAAAATACATAGTACGCCGATAGCGAGGAAAGGTGTTCGCCAACCAAACAGGATGCCCAACGTCACGGATGCAAAAGGCGCGAGCACTTGACCAGTACTTCCCCCCATCCCATGAATGCCCATCGCCTCAGACATTCCCAACTGGAAGGTTTTCGAGATCAAACTGTTTGCCGTCGGATGATATAGACTCGCCCAAGCAGACATTAGGACGAGCCCAATTGCGAAGCCTATCAAGTTGGGAGAGACGATCAAGATGAAAGTGGAAAGGCCGGCGAAAGCCAAACTTATAGCAACTATCCTTGTTTCTCCAAGAAGATCTGACAGAGTACCCCCGAGGAGAGAGCCTGCTCCATATAGAAAGTACCCTGCTGTCGCGATCAGCCCTATCATTTGCAGAGAAGCTCCTGTCTCGCTAATAATCAAAGGCAGTAGCGGTGGAAGAGCAAGTAGAAGGGAATGGTTCAGAGAATGAGCAGCTCCGAGAAGAAGAAGTATATCTTTCGACTTCTCCAGTTTCAAGCACCTTCTTGTTCCCCGAGATCGTCTTGTTGGTGGGGCTGGCCGGATGCAAACCTACTTGGGTTCACATCAATCAGCCCTACGTCCTTTCCAAACACACCTGCGACGTGATTTCCAGTGTTAGAGATTAAAGGTTGAATTAAGCTTTCCCCTCTCAGCAAAAAACTATACAAGGCTCAGATTCAAATTCGAACAGAGCTTATAGTCTGTATTTGAGATTACTGACGATTTTCTTCAGAAACTCCTGCAACCCGCTAAGAAATGAGTAGAAATCCCCTTCGTCTATCTCGGAAAGAAGTAAGGCACGTTCCTCGCCCCACTCAAAGAGCTTTCCCGAATCCAGAAGGCTGATCTTTTCTTTCAGATTGGATCTGTACTTGCTATAAAACTTAAGCGCGAAATTCGTCTTGTTAACTGTGCATATCTCGACGTCATCGAGCCTGATGCTGAACCGCTTGCAGATGAAATAGACATCAAGAAAGTCTCTTGCCTTTGTTCCTTCGCGTGTAAGAATTGCTCTGGCTTTCTCGCTCAGTATCTCGCGGATGTCGTAGATGCTGAAAGGTATCTTTTGGGCGTACTCTGCATACTCAGGGAATAGGGCGTCGAGCTCATTGTGCTTTCCAGTAAGCAAACCGATAAGCTGGCCTTTCTTGAACGGAAAACACATGCTCTCCACGAAATTGATTTGCACTTTCAGGAAGCTCCGTCGCTTCATTATCTCAGAATCGTACCATATCTTGAGCGTACATGTCTTGTTTCCGCCTCCAAACTCCATGTAGTCAGTGTTGCGCTTCTCGGCCTTGAAACCCAATCCTCTTTTCTCGGCAATCTGTTCAAACACGGCACCTGTCTTGTCAATCACTTTGGATAAGTATGATCTAATTTTCTTTTGCGACATCCCATTAAAAACGCCTTGATCTTTCCAGGTGAAATCGATATCCTCCGAGAACCGCAGATAACCGAAGTAGCACTTTATGAGACATGTGCCTCCCTTGAAGAGAAAGTTCGGACCGAAGAAGTCATCCTTGGAAAGGTCTGATGATATCTGGTGAAGGATCAGGTCCTTCTCAATCAAATCCCTTCTCTTGATATCGAGAATTCTGGCAACTTCGTTTACGAAATCAACCCTCACTCTATCACTCTCCCTGCGACTTCAGCCACAGTCTTAGGATACTCCTTTGCGTAGCTCCTCACCCTTTCCTTTGAGACAGTCTTGGCCCATTCCGAAACATCAGCGACTATTTTCTCGTCCGGAACCCCGTTGTATCTCCAGACGTAGATGAAATCAAGCAGAGTCTTTTCAGGATTGGAATATCTCAGAAATCCGTCTTTCGTTAACCCGAAGCCTAGCAGGGAAGGCGAGAGCTTGAGGAACTTGAATCTGTAACCCGCTATGCGCACGGGGTTTGCCCTGAACAGCGAATCGCTGATAACATCCTCGATCGCGAAATGCTCGTGAGTCATGTTGTTCAGCTTGAGCGCAGTGTGCAGGCCGAAGTACCAGTTCCTCACATTCTTGAGTTCGAGTCCCTTTGCCACGAGTTCGAGGTGATTGTATTTGCTTCTTCCGAGCTCGAACTCCTCAACGGACTTCACGTAGAATATTCCCCTGAAGATTCTGACAAGGTATCCGCGCGCAGCAAAATATCTAACAACTGTGTCGTAGTCCAGCTTCATCGACTTGCAGTATGCTTCCAGCTCCCTGGACATGATGAACTCTTTGTTCTCGATGCGGAGTTTTCTTAGCAATGCGGTCATTGTCATTTATATCACAACCTCACACAAAGTGTGATATTATGATATATATCATTAAGTAACTTAAAGCTTCAGATCCTAATCCGGATCGGTGTTATGCACTAACGTGCATGATGTTATGTACTTGGGTGCATAAGCTCAAATAGTTTGATGGTGGGGCTGGCCGGATTTGAACCGGCGATCACGTGGGTTCTCGAAAGGTTTGTTTCCCAAGCCACGTAGCTTGTCTCGGTCGAGTAATCGCCCGCGTAGACCAGGTTAGCTGCATACTTTCGTTAGGTTTCGGGCTCACTGACTCAGTATGCTCTAGCCCACAGCCCCCACTAGGCAAAGTGGATAAGCCTATAGAAATTTAAGTCTTCTCTGGCGTACTAGAAGGGACGCCCGCCGTTAAAGAGGCCGACTTTTTAACCGTGCGGTCTTTGCGAGACTCTAGGACACGAAGCCGTTTTCAAGCTTCTGCTCTAGCTCAAGTCCGACTAACGATGTCTATCTACCTGTTGTGCCCTGCGCTAGATTCCTAGTATTTCAAAGGCTTGATTATTCTCTGTTTTCTAAGAGCTTTTCCGAAGGCGAACACCGCGAAGACCGACGTCACTAGCAGTATTTGTATCGCGATATCTGAGAATTCGGGAATCGGAGCCCCTTGATAAGGTCCTTCCTGTGTAGCCAGATAGCTAGGGTGTGCTGAGTCCCCCCATTGAATCTGCGTCAGACCCAAGCCTTCACCTGTAGTCACTTTAAGCCACAAGCTCGCGCCTTTATCAACCTTCACCACTTCAGAGAAAGATTTCTCGACACTCGTCTCAGTTGGCTTGGCATAGATAAGCTCCGTGTATATCGTCTGCAGCCCCTTAATTCGGTCATACCAACCAACGAAGAACCTAATCTGGGTATCTTTCGTTGCTGCGTAGTAGAGCTTCAAAGTGAACTCTGTGTAAGTGAATGCGGCGCTCAAAGGTCTAGTTATGAACTCTGCCGTCGACATCTCGATTGGGTTTGAGCCGGCCCACCAGCCCGGTTTAACTGTATCCATTATGTAGCGGCTGCCTTCCATATCCTTCTGGAAGTAGTGCGGCGTCAGATCTCCCTGCGCTCTTGCGGGCGCACTCAGTCCTGCCAAACATACGATTAATGCTAAGGTTCCGAGAATCATTCTGGTTCTCAACTTTCCACCTCAACTCCATTTGGTATAAGTGAAGATTCGACTGATAAGTCCATCGATTAGCTCTAAGGGTCAATGCTTAAAATGTCTTAATCCTGTAAAAATCATCGCCATATCGTGCTCATCAGCAGCCCTTACAACTTCATCATCTCTTATGGAGCCTCCAGGTTGTATGACGGATCTAACGCCTGCGCTCGCGGCCAACTCGATCGAATCTCTGAAGGGTACAAAAGCATCAGATGCCATTGAAACCCCTTTGACGCTAAGTCCAGCCTCCTTAGCTTTTTGTAGAGCTATCTTACATGAGTCAACTCGACTCATTTGGCCTGCTCCTACACCTATCAGTTGAGTAGAGGTCGAAAGCACTATCGCATTCGACTTCACATGCTTCACGAACTTCCAACCGAAGATCAACGCTCGCTTCTCTTCCTCAGAAGGCTTCCTCCTCGTCGGCACAGTAAGCCTATCCTCGTCGATCAGAATCTCATCCATATCTTGGTATAACATCCCGCCGAGAATGCTTCTGAAAGACTTCATCGCGGCTGGGCATCCGCTTTCAGCTTTCATTAGCGCTGTAACGTCAAGTATTCTGCGATTCTCCTTTCTGGAGAGAATTTCCAGAGCCTCTGCACTATATCCGGGTGCCAAGATCACTTCTATGAATTGCTGCGACACGGCTTCAGCTGTCTTTTCATCAACCTCTCGGCTGAACGCGTAGATCCCCCCAAATGCGGAGACAGGATCTGTCGCCAGAGCTCTCCTATAAGACTCGGCGAGAGTCTCGCCGATCGCTCCGCCACAAGGATTAGCATGTTTGACGATGACTGTTGCAAAATCGTCTTTCAATTCTCGAATCAACGCGTATGCAGCATCAGCGTCCAAGATATTCGTGTAACTCAGAATCTTCTTACCCGCGAGCTGCTTCGCTTCAGCTACGCATATTCGTAATGTCGAATCCTTGTAGACCGCTGCTCGCTGATGAGGATTCTCACCGTAACGCAAGTCCTGAATCTTGACGAAGTCCAAGCCAATTTCTTGGGGAAACTCGAAGAGTTGTTTGACATCCGAGACTTTTCCAAATCTATCGAAGAAACCGGCAATAGCCAAATCGTAGTGAGCAGTTCTCTCGAAAGCTTTCTTCATCAACCTGAGTCTCGTCTGATCTGACAACACGCCCTTCATTCCTTTCAGCTCCTCGATGACCTTAGAGTAGTCAGAAGGATCAACTATGACGGCAACATCATTGTAGTTCTTGGCTGCAGATCGAATCAGCGCTGAGCCACCGATATCGATCATCTCAATAGTTTCTTCTAGCTTCACGCCACGTTTTCTTACGATTTCCTCAAAGGGATATAGATCAACGACAACAAGGTCTATTGGTTTGATTCCATGTCTTGAAATCGAGTCTTCATCTTCTCCCCTGCCTCTCCTAAAGAGGATACCTCCATGAATCTTGGGATGTAGAGTCTTAACTCTGCCTTGCAAGATCTCAGGGAAGCCTGTATATTCTGCAACGTCTTCAACCTTGATACCTTGTTGGCAAAGTAGTCTAGCGGTGCCTCCTGTGGAAAGCAACTCGACCCCAAGCGACTGAAGCCCCCTAGCAAATTCAACTATCCCCGTCTTGTCAAAGACACTCAGAAGTGCATGACGTATCGATCTTCCAGACATCGCTCAAAGGCGCCTCCAATATGTCAACTAATCTAGAAGCTCTAGCCGTTTAATTCTTCTGCGGTGATTCCGTGAGGCGGCGATGAATCTTTTACACGTTCATGTTAAACCGCCCGCGGAAATTTTGGCTCTTTTTGTCAACAATCCCTTTTAGGAGAAATTGCTGATAGAGGGACTCATGAGAAGAAGCAAGCTCTCGGAAGGAAAAACGAAGATAGTTTTCGCTACGGACAATCCTGATGAAGTTGTACTCTTCTTCAAAGATGATATAACAGCTGGAGACGGAAAGAAGCATGATATTCTAGCGGGGAAGGGGAATATCAATGCTACAGTCTCAGCCAAGCTCTTTCAAGTTCTCGAAAGTGGTGGAGTAAGGACCCATTTCGTAAGGCAGCTTTCGCCAACCGAGCTCTTGACGAAAAAACTGAGGATGATACCTCTCGAGTCTGTTTGCAGAATTCTCGCCGCAGGCCATATGGTCGGGCTTGGAAAGTATTTCCAGTATCGCCAGAGGCTGAGCCTTCCTGTGGTCGAGTTCTACTTGAAAGACGACGCCCTCCACGACCCTTTCCTCAACAGCTATCACGTCCAAGCATTGGGTCTAGCTAAAAGTAAAGAGATAGCTCAGATGGAGACTTCGACACTCCGAGCTGCAGAAGTTCTGGAGAAGTTCTTCGACGAAAGGAAAATGCTCCTCGCCGACTTCAAACTGGAGTTTGGCCAACATACCGCTGGGGAACTCCTCGTAGGAGACGAATTGAGCGTCGATTCCATGCGCCTCTGGGACAAGGAGACCTACGAGATACTCGATAAGGACAGGTTCAGAAAGGATCTGCCGAGAGTCTTCGAACTCGCGTATCTAGAGCCCTACAAGCGAATATGCGGTGAAGACAATGTATCTAGTTGAGATTGTAATAGAGAACAAGCCTCGCGCTAGAGATCCTGAAGGAGAGACCATTAAGAAAGATCTCATGTACAAAAGCGGCTACGATTGTGTGAAGGAGGTTAGAACTGGCAAACTGCTTAGGGTCAAGATAGAGGCTGAGGACGAAGAGGACGCAAGGCAGAGAGTCTTCAAGATGTGCAACGACCTCAGAATCTTCAATCCGGTAGCTCACTCTTGCAAGGTAGAGATTAGGGGTAGAGCATGAAGGTCGCGGTAGTCCAATTTCCAGGAAGCAACTGCGACTATGATGCCGTCCACGTCCTTAAAGACATTATCAAGGTTGACACTGAATTAGTCTGGCATAAAGAATTCGATAACTCTGATTACGATGCTGCTGTCCTTCCAGGGGGATTCAGTTACGGCGACCATCTTAGAGCAGGTGTAATCGCTGCGTACTCTCCTGCAATGACAAGAGTTAAAGAAATGGCCGAGGAAGGGAAGCCGGTCCTTGGGATCTGCAACGGATTCCAGATTCTAATTGAATCCGGCCTTCTGCCTGGAGCGCTTCTGCGCAACTCGTGTCTAAAGTTCGTTTGTAAATGGGTAACTGTGCGAGTTGAATCAACGAGTTCAGCGTTCACCAACAGGTATAGGAAGGACAGCACTATCAGAATGCCGATAGCTCATAATGAAGGCCGATACTTCGTTGAAGACGACGAACTGAAAAATCTACGCGACGAGCATCAGATACTTCTAAGATATGTTGGCGAGAACCCGAACGGGTCTCTGGACGATATTGCTGGAATCTGTAACACCGAAAGGAACGTTGTAGGATTAATGCCGCATCCGGAGAGGGCTAGCGAAAAGGTTCTCGGCGGAGAAGATGGGAGAACAATGTTCGAGTCGATGTTGGAGTGGGTCAAGTGAAAGCGGTAGAGATGGAACTCAGCTTAACCAAGGAAGAGATGGAGTACGCGAGGAAATTCCTCAAGCGTGAACCGAACCCTCTAGAATGGGCTATGATAGATGCAGAGTGGAGCGAACACTGCAGCTACAAGTCGTCGAAACCAGCCCTGAAGCTTCTACCTACGAGAGGGAGGCGAGTTCTCCTTGGACCTGGATACGATTCAGGCGTTTTAGACATCGGAGACGGCTACGTCGCAACAGTCCATATAGAAAGCCACAATCACCCGAGTGCTATAGATCCTTATGGAGGCGCTGCTACAGGCATCGGAGGCGTAATCAGAGACATCCTCTGTATGGGGACAAGGCCGATCGCTCTACTCGACTCCTTGAGATTCGGCTCTATTGAAGAGAGTGAACATTCTAGGTGGCTTTTCAAGTATGTAGTTCGAGGGATCGCGGATTATGGCAACTGCACAGGGGTACCCACTGTTGCAGGTGAGGTTGAGTTCGACGAGAGCTTCGAGAAGAACTGTCTCGTCGATGTCGTATGCCTCGGCGTCGGCAGGAAGAAAGGACTGGTCCTAGCGAAAGCGAGCAACCCCGGCGATGTCGTTATTCTCGTCGGCGGCTCGACTGGGAGAGATGGAATACACGGCGTCACTTTCGCGTCAAAGGTACTTACAGAGAGAAGTGAGGAAGACAGATCAGCCGTCCAAATTCCTGATCCATTCACGAAGAAGCTGATCATCGAAGCTACCCTTGAAGCTGTCTCAACCAGTTATGTACATGGTTTAAAAGATCTTGGAGGAGGAGGCTTGACTTGCGGAATCTCAGAGATGGCGGACAAAGGCGACAGCGGGATCGACATAGACCTTTCGAGAATATACCTTCGCGAGGAGGATATGATTCCAACTGAAGTAATGATCTCTGAATCTCAAGAGAGAATGGTCTTCGTCGTCGAGAATGGAAAAGAGGTGGAGGTCTGCAAGATCTTTGATGAGTACGAGATACCTTACGCAGTAATCGGCAGGGTCATACGAGACCGTAACGTTGTCGTTACGCGGAACGGAAAAGAGATAGCGAATCTGCCTACGCGATTCCTAGCTAATGCGCCCATAATTCCGAGAAAAGCGATTAAGCCCCACATGAAAAAGGCTAAACCCAAATTTGAGTTGCCGAAAGACCTCTCAACAACTCTCCTGAGATTGCTATCTTCTCCCGATATCGCAAGTAAAGAATGGGTGTTTACACAGTATGATCATGAAGTGGGCGTCAGAACAGTTGTGAAGCCCGGTCAAGGCGACGCTGCAGTTCTCAAGTTGCCGAACGGAAAGTTTGCAGCAATCAAGGTTGATGGTAACTCGAAATACTGCCATCTCGACCCATATCTAGGAGGCGCCTCGTGCGTTGCAGAAGCTTGCAGGAACGTCGTTGCGGTTGGCGCTGAACCCGTTGCTATGCTTGACCATTGCCAATTCGGCGATCCAAACAACGGCGAGGTCTTCTGGGCTTTCTCTCAGACGGTGAAAGGGATCGCTGATGCATGCCGATCTTTTTCACTTCCATGCATTGGAGGAAAAGTGAGCTTCTATAATGAGGACAAAGAGACCGGCAAAGCGATAAAACCCTCACCGGTGATCGTTGTCGTCGGGTTGATAGATAAGGTCAACTATATCACGACGGCCGGGCTGAAGAATGAAGGTGACGCAGTAATCATTGTAGGCTCCACCGGCCTCGATATGGGAGGGTCGGAGTATTATCGAACTCTAGGAATCTACTACGGGTCGCCTGCCTCAATCGATCTGAACCTAGAGAAGAAGACTATGAATTCAGTTTTGAAGTGCATTAAGAGAGGTTACGTTTCATCATGCCATGATTGCTCCTCAGGCGGTCTCGCTGTTGCGATTGCAGAGATGTGCATCATCGGCGACCTAGGCGCAAGAATAAGCCTAGAGAAGGCTCCAGCAGGAAGATTGCGTGTTGACGAGTTGCTGTTCTCCGAGTCAAATTCCAGATTCATATTATCGACGAATAGACCGAAAGAAGTACTCAAGGTCTTTAGGAAACATGGCATCCCCTCAGCCAAGATCGGTGAAGTAAGCGCAGGCCCTCTAGAATTCTCCTCGAAGGTAACGAGTTTCTCATGCTCGCTTCAGGATATGAAGAAAGCGTATGGCGAAGCGATACAGAGGCTGGTCGAGGGATGAAGGGTCTAAAGGAAAGTTGCGGAGTCGTTGGAGCTGTAAACAAGAGTGGAAACGTCGTAAACAACATTTGGCTTGCACTCCTAGCCCTCCAACATCGAGGACAAGAGTCAAGTGGAGTCTTCACATTTGATGGCAACACATTCCACCAGAGGAAAGAGCTAGGATTAGTGAGCACGCTAGACAACTTCTCAGCATTAGCTGGAAGGATCGGCATAGGGCATGTAAGATACTCAACAGTAGGCAGACCTGCAGACAAAGATATCTCCATGAACCTAGTGGCAATAGACAACTTCGCTCAACCATTCTTCGTCGATTTCCAAAAGAAAGGGATGGCTCTCTGCCACAACGGCAATCTCGTTAACATTATTGATTTGAGCAAGACGCTTCTCTCGAACGGCATATTCCTATCATCCCGGTGTGATGGTGAAGTCATCCTGAAAACACTGGTCCATCAGTTGATGCAGACGAGAGATATTGAGACAAGTGTAAGGAATTGCATGACTAAACTTGAAGGAGCATACTCAGTTACAGCAGTCACAGGCGAAGGAGAGGTAATAGCCTTCAGAGATCCAAATGGATTCAGACCCCTATGTTTCGGAGAAAACGAGAGTTTAACCATGGTCGGGTCAGAGAGCGTCGCCCTCAACGTGAACGGTATCGACAAGATTGCAGACGTGAAGCCTGGAGAGATGATGTTGATCACTGAAGACGCGAAGAATTGGACAGAGCAGATCGTTCCATGCGAACGGAAAGCTCATTGCATGTTTGAATATGTCTACTTCAGCCGTCCAGATTCCGTGTTGAACGGGAAAGATGTCTACTCGGTTCGTATAAATCTAGGAAAGAATTTGGCTGAAACCTACGAGATTGATGCTGATGTCATAGTCCCTGTCCCTGACACAGCGCGACCTGCTGCAGAGGGAATCTCTAGAGAAACTGGAGTCTACGTTGCGGAAGGCTTGATCAAGAACCGGTATATTGGAAGAACCTTCATCATGCCTGAGCAGCGAACTAGGGACGACTCGGTTAACGTGAAGTTGAATCCTGTCAGATCAGTTCTTAAAGACAAGAAGGTCGTCCTGGTCGACGATAGCATAGTTAGAGGAACAACCTCCAGAAAAATCGTGAACCTCGTGAGGGGAGCTGGTGCAAAAGAGGTTAACGTATGGATAACATGCGCACCAATAATCTCCCCATGCTTCTACGGAATCGATATAGCGACTCACGGCGAACTGATCGCTGCAAACCAGAAGATTCCCGAAATCGCCAAGACGATCGGCGCTGACAAGCTATGTTACCAGACTCTACCAGGGCTTGTCGACGCCATCGGGTTTGAACCTGAAGAACTGTGTCTAGCATGTCTTACAGGAAGCTACCCAACCCCACTAGCTCAGAAGATAGCTGACGAGATGAAAGAGAAGAGGTTCAAGGAAAGGGTACGCTACTGGGAGATGAACTCATGACCAAAGTACTGCTGGTAGGATCAAGCGGAAGGGAGCATGCTATCGCTGAGAGCATCGCTAGGAGCCGCGATGCTGAACTCTACTCCGTTATGAGCGGAAAGAATCCTGGGATAATGGCTTGCTCAAAGAAATATGTAGTCGGCAAGATTACGGACGCCACTTTTGTTTCAAGCTTCGCAGTAGAAAACAAGCTAGACGTCGCGGTGATAGGTCCTGAAGCGCCGCTGGTCAACGGCGTGGTCGACGCGCTACAGGAGAAGGGAATCGATTGCGTCGGACCTAGAAAAGCGCTGGCGATGATCGAGGGGGATAAAGCGTTCTGTAGAGCCTTGATGAAGAAGTATGGAATAGATGGGCTTCCGAAATGCGAGGTCTTCACAGACCCAGACGAGGCTGCAGAGTACATAGATTCTGTAGACGCGGTCGTCATCAAGCCTGCTGGATTGACTGGCGGGAAAGGTGTTCAAGTCGTCGGAGAACATTTGAAAGATAAAGAGGAAGCAAAACACTACGTGAGAGAAATATTCGCTAAGAAGATCGGTGATCTTCAGAAAGTCGTTGTCGAAGAGAAGCTTGATGGTGAAGAATATACAATTCAAGCATTCGTTGACGGAATGAATCTTGTTCCAATGCCGTGTGTTCAAGACCACAAACGAGCCTACGATGGGGATCTAGGACCGAATACTGGCGGCATGGGAAGCTACAGCGATGCAGACCATCTGCTACCTTTCCTTGACAGAGAGAACTACGAGAGAAGTGTCAAGATAATGACGGATACTGTTGACGCTCTTAGGCAGGAGTTGGGTTCGCCTTACAAAGGCATCCTCTACGGCCAATTCCTTCTCGGTGTCGGATGGGATAGAGGAGACTTCGGCCCTAGGCTAGTAGAGTTCAATTGCCGTTTCGGCGACCCTGAGAATATGAACGTGCTGCCTCTACTATCTGAAGACTGTGACCCAGTTGAGATCTATCAAGGCGTCATAGACGGAAAATTGAGCAAGATCAAAGCGACGTTCGAAAAGAAAGCCACGGTCTGCAAGTATATGGTTCCAGCTTCCTATCCTAGCGGAGGAAAGCAAAATGAACCGTTCACTGTTGATGAAGAAGAAATAAAGAGGCTTAGAGCTCTACTTTTCTATGCTAACGTCGACATGGTCGGCCAACAGCTGGTCACTACAAGCTCTAGAACGGTCGCGGTTCTCGGTGTAGCTGACTCTATTCAAGAAGCTGAGAGGATCTCTGAAGACGCAACCAACCGCTTCAACGGAAACCTCCGTCACAGGAGAGACATCGGAACTCGAGAATTGGTTCAGAGAAGAATCGACCATGTGAGATCGATAAGGCCATGACGAAGATCGTCGGAGCCTTGGCTTCAGGTAGAGGTTCAGATTTCCAGTCAATAATCGACCACATCTCACTCGGCGTATTGAAGAACGCTAGAATCGGCGTTTTGATAAGCAATAATGCTGACGCCTACGCGTTGAAGAGAGCTGAACAAGCGGGAATAGATCCGGTCTACATTGAGGGGATTCAGGGAAAGAAGTTTCCAAGCAGAGAAGCCAGAGAGAAGGAACGGGAGATCTTTGACAAGAAGGTTGTCGGTGTACTCAAACAGCATGATATAGATCTAGTGGTGCTTGCGGGCTTCATGCAAGTGCTCACTCCATTCTTCGTCGATGAATATCAATGGAGGATAATGAATATTCATCCAGCCAAGAATATGGAGAAGTATTCAGGTCGAGGAATGTATGGTGAACGTGTCCATGAAGCGGTATTAAAGGCTGGCGAGAAGGAATCTGGATGCACGATTCATTATGTAGATAAGGGCGTAGACACTGGTCCAATTATTCTTCAACATACGGTCCCTGTAAAGCCGGGTGACGATGCCCACACATTGGCGGATAGGATTCTAGTGTATGAGCATAGGTTGTATTCGAAGGCGATTCAGCTGCATATCGACGGCCGATTAAAGATAGTCGATGGAAACGTGAAGAAGGACTACAGTGGAGACTGGGAAGAAGGGTGGAATGAAAGAGAGAAGGCTTACATCGAGTATCAGGAAGCTGAATGGGCTAAGATCGGGAAACCTTTGGAGGATCTGCTCTGATGACTGCGAAGATAATGGATGGAAAGAAGATCGCTGAGGAGGTAAAAGCCAATATCAAACGTGAAGTCGATTCGCTCCGCTCCCGAGGAGTATCGCCTTGCTTAGCGACGATTCTGATAGGCGATGATCCCGCATCACAAACATATGTCAGAATAAAACACAAGAGCTGCGAGGAAGTTGGAATCGTATCGAAGAACCTGCAGCTCCCTTCCGATGCCAAACAAGAAGAAGTGATTGAGCTCATCGAAAGCTTGAATGAAGATTCCAACGTTCACGGAATATTGATTCAGCTCCCGATCCAGGGAAATGTCGACGGCTATGAGCTTGTCGAAAGAATTCATCCCGAGAAAGATGTGGATGGCCTCCATCCTTACAACACAGGTAAGGCATCCTACAAGAAATGTGAGCTCGTTCCTTGCACGCCCAAAGGAATTATGGTTATGCTCGCTTACTACAGGATAGAACTTCAAGGAAAGCACGCGGTAATTATAAATCGAAGCAACCTCGTTGGGAAGCCCCTCTACAGCCTCATGTTGAACGTGGACCCTCTCCAGATGTTGTTTCTGAACACGGATATGCTACTTCTCAACTCTGATGCAACAGTGACCGTATGCCACTCGAAGACAAGGAACCTAGAGGAGTTCACCAGAGACGCAGACATACTCGTAAGCGCAGTTGGAAGGCGCCCTGAGTTCGTAATCACGGAAGACATGGTGAAGGATGGTGCAGTTGTGATAGACGTAGGCGTCAACAAGATTGAGGGCAAGCTCTGTGGAGACGTTGATTTCGAGAAGGTTGCTCAGAAGGCTTCCTACATAACGCCTGTTCCAGGAGGAGTTGGCCCGATGACCGTAGCTATGCTTCTACACAATACATTGATCGCATCTGCGAAGCAGGCTAACTGCGACATAGAATACGATCTGAGTGAATTATGGAAATTAGGAAAGAGATGATTTCCCGTGAAAGGCAAAGTCTCAATTGTGCTGGGTTCGAAGAGCGACCTTGAGATCGCAAGGAAAGCAGAACTCACACTGAAAAAGCTCGACATAGCTTTCGAAACGAAGATCTTGTCTTGCCATAGGAACTGCAAGGAACTGGAAGAGTACATTTCTTCATCTGAAGCCGATGTCTACATAGCTATCGCAGGACTATCAGCTCACCTCCCAGGCTATATTGCTGCTAGGACCAAGAAGCCCGTCATCGGCGTCCCTGTGAGCAAAGCGCTCTCAGGCTTGGACGCTCTCCTCTCGATAGTTCAAATGCCTAAAGGCGTCCCAGTCGCATGCGTCGGCGTGGACAATGCTGAGAACGCAGCCTACTTGGCTCAAAAGATCCTTCAATTGAAGAGCAAGTAACTTTAGGTGAATTGAAACGCGTTTAACCTACGCGAAGACCGGGATCGACGTTAAGAAGATACGGAAGGTTCAATCACAGATCGGTGAGATTCTCTCAGCAACATTTCGTTCACGAGAAGGAAAGTTCGGTCGAGTCTTGGATATAAGAGAGCATTACGCTGGTCTAATTGATATAGGCGGAGGCAACGCCCTCGCGCTCCATGCGGACGGTGTTGGAACGAAAGTCTTGGTTGCAGATATGCTGAAGGAGTACCGAACCGTCGGGATAGACTGCGTAGCGATGAATGTTAACGACCTCATCTGCGTTGGAGCTGAACCCGTTGCAATGGTCGACTATCTAGCTCTAGAGAGAATGGATCAAAGACTCGTCAAGGATGTTACAATCGGCTTGGAGAAAGGAGCTAGAGACGCTGGGATAGCGATCGTCGCTGGAGAGACTGCGGTTATGCCAGATGTTATTCACGGATTCGATCTTTCAGCTATGAGTATCGGCGTAGTGAAGAAAAGCAGGATTATAACAGGCGAGAAGGTTAGGGTTGGAGACGTGATAATTGGACTGCCGAGCAGCGGCATCCATAGCAATGGATTGACACTAGCAAGGAAGATACTGTTCAAGAAGGGATTTGATAGAAATATTGCTAGGGAACTGCTGACGCCTACAAGAATCTATGTCAAGCAGATAATGAAGCTGCTCAAGCCGAGAATTCAGATTCATGGTCTAGCTCACATTACAGGCGGAGCTTTCTCAAAGCTGAAGAGAATAGGCGAGAGAGCAGATGTTGGATTCCATCTTAACGATCTATTTCGGCCCCATCAGATCTTCAAGGAGATTCAAGAGCAGGGCCATATTTCAGACAGAGAGATGTACAGGACCTTCAACATGGGAACTGGCTTCCTTGTATTCTGCCCAAAGAATGAGGCTAGAAACACATTGAGGACCCTGCTAGATGCAAGGAAAGTCGGAGAGGTCGTCAACGAAAGAAAAGTAGTCGTTGAAGTCGATTCGAAGAAGATTGAAGTCGAAGAATGGTAAGTTGATAGCTTCTCAGGCTAATGGATGAGATCGATCGGAAAGTCTTAAGCAAGACCTAATAGATGTACAGTTCGATTTCTATGCTGTCGCCACAAGAGATTTGCAAGAGAATTCTTAAAGTTCATGAGAGGATTAGTTGTGTTAAGATGATCGATCAATTCTCCAGACTCGCGTAAATCTAGCCTTCGATATGCAAGGAACTTGAACGTGCTCGGTTAGACTCAAAAGTTATGAAGCCTTCAATTATTCTGTGAGCTGTGCTCTCGCAATGGCCTCAAGAACAGCCTTCATCTATAGTGATGCTCTCCTCGACTACGATTTCGGAGAGTCTCATCCGCTCAGGCCTGAGAGACTCAGTTTGACTTTTGAGCTCATCAAGGCGCAGGGAACCCTTGACCTTAACAATGTCTCAGTAGTTAGGCCTAAGGCTGCGGATTCAAGTGACCTCTTGCTTTTCCATAAAGAGCGGTATATCGAAACGGTCAAACGATTCAGTCAGGTTGGCTATGGGCTCCTAGACTTTGGAGATACACCGGCCTACAAGGGATGCTATGAATCTTCCATGCGACTCGTCGGCGCGTCATTAGCAGCTGTTGACCTCGTTATGCGGGAAGAGGTTGAACATGCCTTCAATCCAGTTGGGGGGCTTCATCACGCTCATCCAGATCGAGCTTCAGGATTCTGCATATTCAACGATCCAGCATTGTGCATCGCCTATCTCAAGAAGAAATATGGCTTGCAGAGGATTACGTACCTCGATATAGATGCGCATCATGGAGATGGCGTTATGTACGGTTTCTATTCAGACCCATCTGTACTGGACATAGATTTCCATGAGGATGGGAGATACCTCTTCCCAGGAACAGGATTCACGAATGAGGTTGGGGAAGGTGGAGGAAGAGGATACAAAGTGAATATTCCTTTTCCGCCCTTCACTTATGATGAACCCTACCTGAACGCTTTCAGAGAGATTGTTCCGAGATTGACGCGAGCCTATGAGCCTGAAATAATATTGATGCAATGTGGAGCAGACTCACACGCTAATGATTTGCTAGCGCACTTAGATTTGACCACGCATGCGTACAGAGAGATTGTTTCGACGATACACCAGATAGCCCATGAAGTTTGCAATGGAAGACTTGTCCTCCTTGGAGGCGGAGGCTACAACTTGGGAAATGCTGTGAGATGTTGGACTATAGCCTTCAATGAACTCGCGGAAGCAAAACCGAGAGAAGAGATTCCAAAAGAATGGCTTGAGCTGTACAGAAACTTGGGAGAAGGGGAACCGCCTCGCTTCCTACACGACAAACCGGAGCCCAGAAAGAGAGATGAAGAAATGTTAAAGCATGTAGCCAGTATCGTCGCAGATCTAAAGAAGAGAATCCCGATGCTCTCAAAAATGTGATTATGCAACTAGGATGAAGCGGCGAACATAAAGAGAGTCAAACTGTTGTTGGGCTCGATTCATCTCTCAGCTGAAGCAATGAGTCTCCTCACGCCGAAAGTTCTAATAATCTTCAAGGCAACCTATCTCAAAGTGGGATAACTGTTGAGAGGCAGAGCCGTCCTAGGAATACTGGTTATTGCCATAGGGATGGTCGCATTGGGTTATGGAGCATACAAACTCAATCAGTTCCTCTTTGTGGAGCGAATGCTGGAAAAGGAGCATGTACCTTTGTATGCGCAGTGGGTTGGGCTTCCTTTCATGCTTGGTATATTGGTACTAATAGACGGAGGAATCATACTGGGCATGAAAAGGATGGCTTCTCTAATTCTCCACCTCGTAGCCAATGTGGCTTGGATCTATGGAACATTCAAAGCGTATACTCTAGTTCAAGTGGTTGAGACCGAGATTAAGGCGTACCAGCTACCTTTCCTACTTTACACGATAGCAGTCTTTCTATTCATATTTGGAGCGGTTATTAACGCGATCCCAAAGAAGCCTCCATAGTGATTACGTGCCCTCCGCCTGGAATAGTTGTAGTATCCAATAGTGCAAATCCACTATTGTTGCTGACGAGCGACTCAGTCGAAGCCACCCATCTTTCTGAGGATATCGCTGCGATGGGTTGGGCCGTAATGTGGAAACCGAACCATTTGGCCGCCACGAAATCCATAGTATGCGCCTTTGGTTATTCTTGCGATTTCCATGGCAAGTTCGCTAGGTGGGATGGGATGGAAGTCGTATGGGGAGGAAACTTGATGATCGGGATTGATCACGACGACGGGTATCTTGAACCTCGCCAGTAGTTGCGATGCATCGATCGCGTGGCGTATCGCATCTCTAGTGGTTCTCGTGAATCGCCCCCTGCTTTTTAGTGAGACATTCGCTTTACCGTCCGTTATCAGCACGACGAGAGGCATCACGTCCTTGTTCCTTCTAGTCTCTTGAATCACAACTTCCCATGCTTTCATTAAGCCAGCGGCTAAAGGGGTATACCCGCTCATAGCGATCCTCGCTACATCGCCCTCGATGAGCTTGAGGTTTGTCGTCGGATGGCGAAGGACGTATGCATCGTTCCCCTTGAAGGTTACTAGGCCGACTCGATCTCTATGCTTGTACGCGTCCTCGTGGAAGGCGAGGATTGCTTCAGTCGCGTAGGGCAGGTTGCTTACCATAGAGCCCGATGAATCTAACAGCAGGACTATCAGTGAGGGGGCCTTGTATTCATGCACCTTCGTCCTCAAGTCTTCAGGCAGGACTTCAACCTTAACTTTTTCGTGTCTGATTCCACCACGAATGGCTGCGGATTGAATCGTTGGAAGGAAAGCTACATCTTCAGAAGGCTTGGGCGGTATCTCATAGTAGGCGTATCTTCCCCTCTTCAATGTGACTACGGTGGGAGCTCTCCTAGCGATGACTGATCTTCGCTTCCTAGTTATGAATCGCTCAACAGGCAGCCTCAAGTGACAGCTGGAAGGTCTGAACTTCGAGAGAATCCTCTCCCCCCAACCGAGCGGAGCTCCCTTAGATCTCAATGGTGAGCCCCACTTAACCTGCCCTTGATCCGTTCCCTGCTGTGAGGCCTCACCGCGCCGCTTGCCTTCGCGTTTGGAACCATCGCTTGACTTTCTCGACATCGAGGAGAGAAATCGCTTGGCAGAGTCCTTCATGGATCTGGCGACTCGGTCTAGACGTGAAAGAGCTTTCGGAGGCCCTGAAGTCCCGCTTGCCTTCATTGTTCTACCGGAACCTGAGTCGGCGGCAGGTTTCGAGCCTCTAGCTGGACGATTATGCCTTTGAGAATCCCTCCTTGTCTGTTGGCTTCTTATCTCCTCTTCACGCCTAGCCTCTTCCAACGCCTTGTCATATGAAGCGGCAACGTCTTGAGGTGAAGCTGGCTCCTCGAACCCCCCTCTTCGAGTTCTATGGCCCAAAGCAAGTACTGCTGCTCTCTGCATGTCATAGGTCTCGACAGATGTTCTGCCCTCGAAGGCCGCTATGGCCATCGCAGCCTTAGTTATCACTATGTCCGGTCTATGTCCGTCAACCTGAAGCGAGATAGCCATCTTGGCCACGCCATTCAAAAATGATTCCGGCACAATCACATTTGGAAGGAGGTTACGAGCTTTAACGATGCGGTCCATCAGTTGCTTCTGGTCATTCTCATACTTGTCCGCAAAGGCGGAAGGCTCGCGCTCAAATTCAAGATTCCGCTTAATTATCTCTTTGCGTAGCGCTTCATCCGCTACACCTTTGATTGTAACGGACATGGGCAGGCGATCTAGAAGTTGAGGCCGTAGATCTCCCTCTTCAGGGTTCATCGTGCCTACAAGCAGGAACCTTGAGGGATGGGATACCGAGATTGCTTCTCTCTCAACGATATTCCAGCCCATAGCTGCAGCGTCCAGTATGCTATCGACGATATGGTCTGGAAGTAGGTTGATCTCGTCGACGTACAGTATATTCTGATTAACCTCCGCCAATATGCCCGTCTGAAGAGCTCTAACGCCTTCACGGAGAACCTTCTCCAAATCCAGAGTCCCTACAACACGATCCTCAGTTGCCCCGATAGGTAGGGTGATGACCCGCATCTTCCTACGCTCCACTTCCAAGTTGTCTCCTCTCTCATACCTCGACCTGCAGTGGTCACACATGTTGGTCGGATCGTTTGGGCTACAGTTGAACGAGCAGCCTTTGACAACCTCGATCTCCGGAAGTAGATCTGCCAGAGCTCGAACTAGGACGGACTTTCCAGCCCCTTTCTCACCCCGAACAAGAAGGCCGCCTATCTTCGGGTTTATCGCGTTCAGAATAAGAGCCAGCTTAAATAGCTCTTGATCGACGAAGGCTGTGAAGGGAAATGCGGGGCGCCTCTTGACCAAAACTGTTCAACATATTTTCGCGGCTATTCTATAAATAGTCATCTGAAAGGGGATGGCTCTTATGTTTCCACATCTTCGAAACAAGAAGAAGATGCAGATTGCATGATTCATATCTATCAGTAAGTTAGCGAACCATAGACCTTTGAATTCCATCGTGCAGCAACATTATGATCGCTCCATTCGACGACTCAATCCTGCTCTCGATCAATGTTTGGCAGACGTAATGATATATAGCAGGCAGTCAGAAAACTATAGGACTTGTCTAGCCGGATTCTAGTATGTGTCGAGTTTCGACATACAGCCTTTTATATAGTCTACGGATGAGGTTAGAGTCAAGTCACGTAATTGTGACTAAAAAACCTAGAGGAGAAAATGGAAAATTGAGTAAGAGAGTACTAGCAGCATTCTTAGTGACGTTATTCATAGTCGCAACATTCGCAACGGTCGCAGAAGTTAAAGCTCACTACACGCTTGGGGAGCAAGGTCCAAGCGGTCCGGTTGCTGGCACCTATGGTAGCACAGTCAACACTTATCCGGATACACATGTGGTGGGCCATATCGCCTATGTGACACCGGGGCTGTACTTCACGTATCCGAGGGATCAGCTGCCGAACTACTACTCGCCCGACGGATCGATCATAACCGACACTCAAGGTTCTCTAAAGTTCTACCTCAACTTCACAATTGCAACTTTTGGCACTACGTACGCAGGTGCAGCGGTGAACATTACTAACGATGGCCTTGGACCTGCAATCGGAAGCAATTGGCTTTACATAGCTATCCCACCTGAGTTCACGCCCGTAGGTTGGAATATGACAGAGGGTGAGACGAAGTACGTAGCCACAAGTATAACAAACAACTACGGTACGATAGCGACAGGCAAATTCGCTGATGATCACGATCTAGCTCCAGGCTGGTGGTACGTCGCTATCTCATCGTTGACCAAACCGGGCCATGGTGACAAAGGCTTCCTATACACCAAGGGCAATGATCCCTATAAGGACAGGCAGATACGCGGAGGCACATTTGATGGATGCTACTGGGTCTGGGTTGGCGGATTGAAGGCTCCAAGCATTGCTGGAAAATACTTCTTCAAAGTCTTCTATACCGATTACCTTTGGCCAAATTGGCCATTTGTGAGTTATACAAGCTTCCAACCGGAGAACTACCCAACGCTCGTCGTGAAGGGCGAGCTTGATCCAGGCTACATAAGCGGGCACATCCTTTACAGCGGGAGCTACTACTTCGGTTACTACTACGGCAAAGGCATTGAGAAGCCGGGGCGCGTTATAGCGGAAGGTGAAGCGATCGACCCGGTGACGAACGAGCCGACAGGCCGTAAAGTGATGGCTTGGGGATTCTTCAATGCAAGCGCACGAGGGTTCTATGAGATTGAGGGTGTAGCACCGGGAATATACACGATAACAGCTGAAGCAGCAGGCTTCCCACCTGTAACCTTGGCTAAGCAGATAACTGTTAAACGGGGACAATCGATACACGGCGTAGACTTCGATCTCTACCCAGGCGCTAAGATCAGACTTAAAGTCAATTCGAAGTGTCCGAATGGATCTATAGATTTCCCACATTGGGTTGCCCTTGGCGCAACGACTACAGGGAAGAAACTTGGATACACTGGCGCGCTAGGAAACTTTAAAGCTAAAATATTTGACGAGGAGGGCAATTTCGTTGCGTCGAAGAAGGGTACATGGACCTTAACCGGCAACGGTCTACACTGGTTCGAAGTATTATTCGGCGATCCAACAAGCTATGAAGGAGCTGATATATTATGGGACGGACACGTCCCCGACGACGATGCTCACTACATCTCAGGCGCGAAAGCAGGCGTGTACAAGGTGTATGCCTACGTCTACGGATATGTACAGCTAGACGAGTATGAGGTTGTCGTACCCTCAGCCCAGTACACAGGTGAGATCATGCGCGAAATAGACATATTCCAAGGCGGCAAGGCTCATGTTACAGTACATTTCCACAATCTGGAACTGCCATCAGCAGAAGCAGCGCCGGTCACTAGCGGGGACCTTATCCTTGAAGCCTACGATGAAGAGGATAATTTGCGTGCATGGAACTTCACAGCTGTAACCGCTGGAGTACAGAAGAGTGTCGATGTCGATATGATCGGTGACGCATGGATACCCTACGGGATGAACGCGGGAACATACACGTTCAAAGTATGGTATCCAGGGTACGCGCAGCAAGAATTCCCAGGGCACACGATACAGCTATGCACATGGGGAACTTTCAGCTTCCACTTAGTCAAAGGAGCAAACATAACTGTAACCGTCTATTCACGTGACTGGCAGAGCCCAGCTCAAGTATTGTACTGGTTACACCCACCGAGCAAACTTAGGGTATACTTCTACAACTCAGCAGGAGATTACGTCGGCAGGAAAAGCGGCAACCAAGTAGCAGGAACGGACAGGGTAACGTTTAATTTCCATGGAACCACCTACGGCATCGACGACTACATTGCTTATGGTTATAAGCCTTCAGGTCTACCGACAGATGTCTACACGATCCAAGCCTTCACGGTCGGCTATGTGCAGAAGGCTGTTCCTGAGGTCTGGGCGCAGAAAGCATCATCAACAGGTGACATACCGCTCTATCTATATGCAGGCGCAGAAATCCACATAACAGTAAACTTCAAGAAGGAAGAACTCATATGGCCGCTACCCGACAGCGAATGGAGCTACTACTTCAGAATCAATGTCTTCGATGAGGAAGGAAATCTAGCTGCAGCCAATATATCAGCTATACCTCAAGCCGTTCAGATGCAGCCTGGCGTTCCATCGGGCGTTCAACAATGGAACTGTTTTAGCGTCCTCGGATTCAATGAATTTGACACACCAGGCAAGTTCGCATGGGTACCACCGCTACCACTCAGTGCCATAGAGACAGGTTTCGTACCAAGCGAAGCCTTCGGCTACTGGGAACCAGACAGCAATCCAACGACCGGAGTGGGATATCACAAGGACTACGGCATAGACGCAGGCACATACACACTTGAAGTCATAGATGAGACTAACGGCTACGTCCAGACAGCTACAGTCGCTGTGACTGTGACATTGATGGGCAAAGCAAGCGTAATCCTCGATATGCATATGCAAGCAGCCATATACGGAACAGTCTACCAGCGCAACTACATGGGCGACTTCCGTACCGCTTCATGGTACACAGTTGAGCTATCAGGAAGCCCAGCTTCAACCACAGCTACAAGAGACGGAAGCTTCTTCTTCTACGCCCCCGCTGGAACATACACACTGAAAGTATACTTAGCAGCTCCTGACGTGACGGACGCAGTCGTAACGCAAGAGAGAACCGTAGTCGTAACATGGGGTGCTGACGCAGCAGGACAGAACTTCTACCTAGAGGAAGGTGGAGTTCCAATACCAGAGTTCCCAGCAGCAGGCGTACTAATGCTGATCTCAGCCCTAGCAGCGTCACTATATCTGCTACGTTGGAGAAAACAGGCAATCGTACCGATGCCATAGAATTCGGGAAAACCCGAATCAATCTCCCTCCTTTTTTTAGACAACTTAACGTAACGCGCGTATTCATATCTCAATGTCGCGCTTTTCAATGTTCTCGGTTTTGTTACTCGATCGAGAGAACCCTCTCCACCGCTTCCTTATGAGAGTTCTTTCCATTCTGCTCCCATCCTATAGTTTCCATAAATTAGAGGGAGAAAGTTTATTTGCGGGTGGAGTGTTTCATTCCATTTGGTGGGAAAGTTGGAGTATACGGTTGATGTGGACGGTCAAGGGAGAATTGTATTGCCGGCAGAGGTAAGGCGAGCCATCGGCATCGCTGGCAAGAGTAAGGTTAGAGTAAGGGTAAGAGGCGGTGAGGTCGCTGTAAGCGTTGTAAGCGAGGAGCTCGAACACAGGGTTGAAGTGTGGTTCAAGAGGTTGAGCTCAATGAGCATCGAGCCATTCACCGAGAAGGCTGAGTATGGACCTTCAAAGTGGTATAGCGATGAATATGCGAGAAAGAAGCTTGGCCTCTCCTGAAGGAGTGCTAGATGTCAGTGTCATAAGTGTAGCCCACTTCGACAATCCTCTCCGAACCTTCGCTACGGAGTTCCTTAAGGATGCTTTATCACTAAATAGAAGACTCATTGTACCGCTATCCACCTTCCTAGGCGCTTATCATATCCTTACAAGATATCTCAGTGTTAACAGAGCCATGGCATCGAAAGCCCTAAGGGAGACCCTCACAGTTAGATCACCCGCCTTCTACTCTGACATACCGATCGATATCGTAACCGACTCATTGGATTACGCGGCAACCTACGATGTTGAGAGCTGGGATGGATACCTTGTTGGGCTTGCCACAAGTCTAAATGCAAAGATCATATACACGCTCGACGAGAAACTCAGAAAAGTCAGAGAGATCACGGTTGTAAATCCATTTCCAGTGGACATCGTTAAAGAGTACCATAAATGGCTCGACGAGAAGCTGAAGACCTCAGAGTTCTAGAAGCAGAGGAACTTGATAGCAGTAACTAAAAACTTCTCTCACAATCAATAGAGAAAAAGAGCGTTCGGTGTTAGCCAAAGAGTTGTTTAATGAGTTTGCGGCAGCTTTCTAGTGCTCTCTCGACCTTAGGGAGGATCTCCCTCGCCATTGTTTCATATTGTTCTTGAGGATGTTCGTAGGGATACCTGAATCTTGGTCTCCCTCTGGCCAGGTTGTCTGTGACTTCAGCTACGGCTTGTATTTGTTTGAGGAACCATTGAGGGTACTTCTCCTTTATCTCATATAGGAAGCGGCCTACTGCATGAATTTTGGGATAATCTATTCCATAGGCCATTAAAACCGCCTTTACCGCGTACTCCACGCATTCTTGAAGATACTTCAATGATCCAACGTAGTCACTGTCCTCTAAGCATGTGACAGCGTTCCTGAACTCGCGTTCCCCGCTTTTGATCGCTTCTCCGGCCCTATCCTTATTTATGGCCATCTGCCTATCCCAACCTTATCTCTATTAGTTCGCGTGGGGCGATGTCGGGCTTTAGAAACCATAAGTATGTTCCATCTGAGTGCTCAATCCGAATGGTTCCTAGCGCCTTGAGCGCTTCTTCTAGCTTCTTTATTAAACTTTGAAAAAACCCTTCTGCGTCATAGAGAACCGCTCTGTGAGAAAGCATATCGAGATACACGGGTTGAAATGTTTTGGCGTAACTTTTCTGTAGTGATGCTGTAGTTGCCTCTGGGTACCCGTAGAATCCTTGCGCTCTAAGCCAATAGTCGCAGGCTTTGTACTCCCATGTGGATTGAAAATCTTTGAACACACTTTCCTCATGTTGCCAAACATTTTTCGAGCCATCTTCAACAACGTAAAAGAGGTCTATATCGCTTCTGCCCAGTTGGAAGGAGCCTTTGGCCGCAGAACCATAAAGGACGATGGAGATAAGTTCATCACCGAACTCTTTGCAAAAAAGTTCAGTGAGACGCATCAAGGAGATTCTCATCCATTCAAATCTAATTTTAACGAGCTCTTCGTGGTTAACCCACATATGTCTGGCTTTCCCTTCAAGCTCAGCCACTTTAAGGGCGGTGTCAAAGCCCTCGCTTGTAATCATGTAGCGAGCTCCAGCTTTCTTGATCAAACCCTCCTCCGCCAAATCCTTCAACCTCCTAGTCAGCGTCCTCGTGTTAGTGACAGCTTCGTTCAACTCTTTGAATCTAGCCTCCCCTGTACAGAGCCGACGAAGGACATCTGTGGCTCCTTCCCTTGAAAGCACGTCAAGGTTCAATATACTGTACCCAAGTAAAGTACATCCAACCAGCTAATAAAGCTGACAATTCGATGCAGAAGCCGCTGTAGACTCACTACTTGGATGAGAAAGCAGGCTCGCACGGAACGTTTTTGTCAGCGCATATTTTGCGGACTAGCGAAGAAAGATTCAGCCAATACTCAGATTTCCCGCCGAGCAATTCAGATAGGTGATCCCAAACACCCGGGCACTCTAACTCCATGAAGGGTCGTATAGACTCGAGAACCCAAGGCCTCAAATTCAACTTATCGAAGAGAAGCTTGCTATTCGTCTTAGAAGCGATCTCGATGACCTGCGAGATACTGTCTTCACGATCATTCACGTATGGAATAATAGGTCCAAGGAAAACCCACGTCTTCACACCTCTAGAAGTGAACTCCTCTAGGACGTTGGCTCTTGCGTCAGGTCTAGAAGCTCTCGGCTCCATTCTACTGGCCAAACCAGGGTCCATTGTGGTTAGGGTGACCCCGACATCGAAGTTATCCGGTTTGATCAAGTCGAGGTCCCGTAGAACGAGCGCAGACTTTGTTTGAATGGAGACGGGAAAGTTGTGTCGCGAAAGCATCTTGACGCAAAGTCTAGTCAACTGGAGCCTAGATTCAAAAGGCTGATAAGGGTCGGTCACTGTACTGACTCCAACAACTCTAGAAGGCTTCCGTGCCACCTCACGCGAGAGAACCTCCAAGATATTGCTCTTCGCTTTCACGAAATGCCCCCAATTCAATGCAAGTTCTCTATCTCGAAAGACCGAGCGGCTATAGCAGTAGACGCAGCCATGCTCACAGCCGAAGTAAGGGTTCAAGGAATAATAGAGCCCAGGCAGTCTACTCAAAGACAGAGCAGTCTTGCAGTTCACATAGGAGTATTCCACGTCAACCATTCAACTTTTGTCTCCACGGAAGAAATCTGTAATCTTCTTCTGAAACAATGCTTGCTTCAACATCACACTGTTCTCAATCCACTTCCTCAACGGGATCGTCAATCTCGAACTCGCGTAACCCAAAGCTTTCTGGAGAGTATCAAACTTGGCGGGTTGAGTCTTCAAAGTGCTTCGAACACTCTCCCTAACATTCCAAACTCCGACAGGAACAATGTAGCCAGGGTGAATCTCTCTTAGGACGAGAGCAGAAGCCTGCCTCCGTTCCGTGGCAAGCCGTTCAGCAACAGCCAGCCTTGTGGAATAGTAGCATCCTCCAACGCTGGCGTAAGTGGTGCGACCGCCGTAACCTTCATAGTCACCCATCAAGGCTGGGGCGGTTCCATTGACATTCCACGTCGTCTTAGGGAACCAAGCCTCAATCCACTCGAAACTCCAGCGTTCAGGCATTAGGACGGCTACGAAGATATTGTCGAGATTCCTGAAGCTGTAGACCCTATACTCATCGATCGTCTCATGCTGCTTAATCTCATCCATCAGCCTCAAAGAGAGGCCGCTGTCAACCGCTGTAATGCTCCATCTTGTCGGAACAAGCTTCCTCCTCTGGCCGACACCGAACATCCCGATGCTCAGAGCCCTTTGAATCCTAGTCACTAGCACTCCTCTACGGTATAACTCCCAGAAAGCTTCAGCAGCCTTCAAATCCCTATCGTAGTAAGCTTTCTCAATCCTCTTATCCACACTGACATGGGACGCCCTAAAAGACTTCAAAGGGGCTGAAGGCCCGAAGGGCTGAGTCTCCTCACTCAAAGTTAGAATCTTCCTCGGCCTCTTGGTGAAAGTCACCTGAGAATCAGCGGGATGTATCCCCATAGCCAACTCTTGAAGTGTTTCAAGGAGCCCTCCTCCAGACTGAGCATCATAAACGCTTGCTCGAGCCTTCCCTCTAATCAAAGAGAACCTGTAATCGATGATCTCCTCGATAGATTTCCCCATCCACATCTCAGGGGTATCAAGAATCTCAGTATCTCCATGATAAGGAGGGACCATCGGCCCAATATAGACTCGCGGATAACCCATTCGGCCCACGAAGACGCCTGGAGGCGTAGACCCGTCCACAACATCAGAATCCAGCATCCGCCCGTACTTCGCGAGCGACTGCGCCTTCGCTATCACAGGGCAACGAAGCTTACCGCAGAGCATCCTACCTCCTTTGCAGAGTAGACATAATCTGCTTGAGGGGTAGCTCGCAACCTCTATCCCCTCCAGTAATCCGAGGTCGGTAGTCTGTTCAGGTAGAATAATGTCGTCAAGCCATTTTATCTGAGTTGACAATCCCGCTTTGCTCTCTATTACCTCTTCTTCGAAGATGACCTAATGGATATAAATTTCTATCAGGATTAAAAGGGAATAGATCGGCGAAACTGACCTAAATCATTCTGTGAGAGCTAGGCAACGAAACCTTCCAGCGTCTCTTGGTCCAGTATCAATTTGAGCTTCTTGAAATCCTCTCTCATGACTTTCTCAAGGCGGTATGTGTACAGTGCGGCGGCAGGATGAAAGAGAGGAATTATCTTCAGCTTGTCCACTTCGAAAACCCTGCCGTGAATCTTACTAATCCCATCTGGCTTGATGCCATACTTTCGAAGGATATACTGTGTTGCAGTATCCCCGAGGGTGCAGATAACTTTGGGCTTGATCTTCTCGATTTGGCTGTCGAGAAAATGAGAGCAAGCTGAGATCTCTTGTTCAGTCGGCTTCCGATCTTTGCCTTCAGAAGAGGTGGGTCTACATTTCAGTACATTTCCAACGAAGACTTCGCTCCTTCCGACCCCGATCTGAGCTAGAAGCCTATCAAGAAGCTTCCCAGCTCTCCCAACGAAAGGCCTTCCTTGCACATCTTCATCTTTGCCGGGAGCTTCACCGATGAACATCACCTCAGCTTTATGTGAACCTTCACCTGGGACAACCTTAGTCCTAGTCTTGGCAAGTTCACATCTCTGGCACGCTGCAATCGCCGCACTTATCTCTTCAAGGTCCTTGACGGGTCCCACAATAGTTCCCACATATATACTGGTCTTCACTTGGAAATCAAAATTGCTGGAAATTCGCAAGAATGCTAACAAAGACATATATTTCAGTCGGCTTTATGTTAAGCGCGCTAAAAGAGGCGAGATGCTGTGCCGATCACTGATGTCTTCAAGAAACAGTTAGCTCAAAAGCATAAACTGTTCTACAAGGTTTGTAGAAACTGCGGCGCTAGGAATCCAAGTTCAGCGTATAGATGTCGAAAATGTCGTGGAGACAATTTGCGGTGGAAGAAGAGGGAGCTGGGCGCCAAGTAGAACTTCTTGTCGCTTATGGCGTGAGCCTGAATCGATCTCTCGGGAACAGTATGACCTCTCTAATGTTCTCCTTGCCAACCAAAGCCATGAGGATCCTCTCCAACCCCATGCCGAACCCTGCGTGAGGAGGCATACCGTAGTCGAATATCTTCAGGTAGAAGTCGAATGCTTTTGGGTCTAGATTCTGCTCCTTCAATCTGCTGACAAATACGTCTTTCGAGTCAACACGCGACCCACCCGACGTTATCTCTATCCATTCATACATGAAGTCGAAGGCATAGCATAACTCAGGTCTATCCTCTCTCGGTTTGATGTAGAATGGTCTAACTCTCGACGGCCAGTCAACTATGAAATAGTATTCTTGCTTATGCAATTCGCCGAGTTCCCGGTAGGCTGGGGTCGGAATATCCTCTCCCCATTCAACTTCAACGTTTCTCTTCCCCAGTTCCTCTATGATCTCATTATAGGTGTACCTTTTGAAATGTTGAGCAGGCGTCTTAAGACTCACGCCTAGGATCTCAAGTTCGATCTGGCAAGCCTTCACTACATGACTTACAATAGAGCGAGTCAATTCTTCTTGCACATTCATTACGTCATCAACGGTTGCGAAGGCTTCCTCTATATCGATTGAGATGAATTCATTCAAGTGGCGCCTTGTATGGGACTCCTCAGCTCTAAAGTAGGTCCCTATCTCAAAGACTTTCTCGAAGACTGTTGTCAGCTGCTCCTTGTAGAGTTCTGGGCTTTGAGCTAGGAAGGCTTTCTGCTCAAAGTAGTCGACGGGGAAGAGAGCGGCTCCGCCTTCAGCGGCAGCAGCAATGATCTTCGGTGTGTGAACTTCTATGAAGCCGTTCTCTATGAAGAAGCGCCGTATCTCTTTGAGAGCTTCATGCCTGATCTTGAAGATCGCTCTGCACTCAGGCCTACGGAGATCAAGAACTCTCGCATCCAGTCTAACATCTATATCAGCTGGAACCCTGCCAGTCGGATCCAGTGGAAGCGGATGAGTTGCAGTCGCTAGGATCTTGACATCCTCAGGGATGACCTCAACTCCCCTCGGCGCCTCTTTATGGCTTCTCACTGTACCTTTAACCCCTATAGCGAACTGCCTTCCGATCTTGCTGATCTTCTCAAGAATCTTCTCAGAAATCTTTTTGCGTAGAAAAGTTATCTGCAGAAGCCCCTCTCTGTCTCGTAGAGTTATGAAAGTTATGCCGCCTAGGTCTCGGACGTCTTCAACCCAGCCGAAGACGATGACCTTTTTGCCGTCCAAGCTGGGGCCGATCATGTTGGAGTAGTGGGTTCTACGCCAGTCCCCTAAACTGTCAACACTCATCCTAGTCTCTCCCTCAAGATTCTCGCTAGATCATTAGGCATTTCAGCTATATCTACACCTACAGATTCAAACGCTTTGATCTTGCTTTCAGCTGTCCCAGATCTCCCCATTATTATCGCCCCAGCGTGGCCCATCCGTTTGCCAGGGGGCGCTGAGCGACCTACAATATAGGCAACTACCGGCTTCGGGTATCCCGTCGTCTTTAAGTATTCAGCGGCAAGCTCCTCGGCATTTCCACCGATCTCACCTATTAGGGCAACAGCATCTGTTTCTCGATCATTCTTGAACATCTCTAAGGCTTCCACGAAGGTTGATCCGACTATCGCATCGCCTCCCAACCCTAAGCAGGTTGATTGCCCCAAACCCGATTGTGTTAATCTTGCAGACACCTCATAGGTCAATGTGCCGCTCCTCGATACGACGCCGACCCTACCCTTCTTGAAGACATGGCCTGGCATAATGCCCAACTTGCATTCATTCGGTGTGATCGCACCGGGAGTATTAGGACCTATAATCCGGACGCCGCTTCTCTCCGCTTCCCAGAGGAACTCCATAGCATCCTTCATTGGAACGCCCTCTGTAATAATCACTAGAAGTTTCAGGCCGTTGCCTATCGCTTCGAGAACAGCCTCTTTCACGCCCGGTGCTGGAACAAAGATGATCGAGGCATCAGCCTCATGCTCATTTAAGGCTTCATTGATTGTATCATAGACTGGAACGCCTTCCACCTCCAACCCGCCTTTTCCAGGAGTCACGCCAGCAACAATCCTCGTTCCATAGTCCAGCATCAACCCCGTATGGAAACTGCCTTGAGTTCCTGTGATAGCTTGAACGATAGCCTTCGTGTCTCTATCGATCAGTATGGCCATTCTACTACACCTCGGAAGCTAACTCTACAGCCTTTTCCGCGGCATCCTCCATACTTTGGAACGACTCTATCCCAGCTTCAACCAGCATCCTTCTCCCAACCTCATCATTTGTCCCAACAAGCCTAATCACCATCGGCTTGATCACTCCAATTCTCTCTCTAACGGCCAGAATTCCCTTTGCAACCTCGTCACACCTCGTTATGCCACCAAGAATATTGACAAGCAACATCTTCACCCTATCATTGGATTGAACGATCTCTATCGCATCTGAAACCCTTTCGGAGCTGGCACCTCCGCCGATGTCGCAGAAATTCGCAGGCTTTCCACCGTAATGCTTTATCATGTCGAGGGTCGCCATGACCAAGCCTGCGCCGTTGCCGATGACTCCTATCTCCCCGTCAAGCTCAACATAGGATAACCTCTTCTCTCTGGCTTTCATCTCGAGAGGTTTCAACTCCTCGGCCATCTCCATCGCCCTCTTCTGAAAATCTGGATGTCTGAACAACGAGCTGTCGTCTATCAGAATCCTGAGGTCAGCAGCGATAAACTCCCCTTCAGGAGTCTCTATCAGAGGGTTCGTCTCAACCAGTTCGCCGTCGCAAGTTAGAGTCATCCTGTGGAGATTGAATATGATTGAGGACAACTCGAGGAGTTGCTTTCCCGTATACCCCAACTTGACAGCTATCTCTCTCGCCTCGTACTCACGTAGCCCTGAGAGGGGGTTTATGTCGGCTCTAACTATCTTTCCGGGAGCCCTCTCCGAAATCTCCTCTATGTCTACTCCTCCCTCAGTTGAAGCAAGCATAGAGTAACAACGTTTGGAGCGGTCGACTACAAGTCCCAAATAGAGCTCCTTCTTTGAAGGAATCCTCTCCTCAACAAGAAGTTTCGATATCTTCTCCCCTTTCACATCGCTTCCAAGAAGTATCTTTGCAATTTGATATGCCTCCTCTGGACTGGATGCGAATTTAATTCCTCCAGCTTTGCCCCTGCCTGAAACGAGGACCTGCGCCTTGATCACACAGGTCTTCCCAAGCTTCCTCACCGCTTCTCCAGCTTGATCAGCAGTTGACGCCAAGAGAGATCTCGGAAGCGGAAGATTGAAGTTCACGCCTAAAGCTTTCGCTTCATGCTCGAAAAGCTTCATAGCGCCTAACCAACTCTGAACTCATTTCAAAATCTCGATGCACACATATGACCGCGTCTCTTCTACACCGTCGATCTTCGAGATCTTCTTCAAAGTCTCATCAATCTTGCCTTGATCAGACATTATCACCAGGTCGACATCACCGGTTACTCTAAGTATCTGGATAGCGGGTAGAATCTTGATCTTCTCGTATGCTTCAGATCTCTTCTGAGGGGAGACTCTAACGGTCACTATCGCTGGATTCCTGTAGATTCCCAGCGCTTTCAAACCTTCCTCTGTGACGCTTATGAAGCCCCTGCCTGTCTTAACGTATCCCATGTTCCGCAGCTTCTTCAAGTGAACGTTCAATGCTTGCCTTGTAATCTTGAATTGTTCAGCGATCTCGTTCTGCCTCTTATCTGTATTATATACTGTTTCGCGATTGCCTCGTTCAAACAGTATTCTCAAGATTTGAAGTGATCTTGCAGTCAGACCTTTTCCTATCATCTTTTGCCCCTGTCTCCAAATGTCAAATCGAACTTTACATAAGTAAACTCACTTAAAATCGTTTTCGATACTTTAACCGTAACGCATTTATTCCTACGAGAAGTTAGGTTGAGCCAGATCATCGAAGATAACGGCAGCTACGGAGGTGGATTGAATGTCAGAGGCAAGCGCTGTGTTGATCGGAAAAAAACCAGTGATGAACTATGTATTGGCATGCATTACGCTGCTTCAAGGGGGAGCGGGCGAATTGACTGTGAAGGCCAGAGGACGTGCGATAAGTCGCGCTGTTGACGTCGTGGAGATAATTCGGAGGAGATTCATGCCAGACATAAAAATCAAGGAGATCAGAATTGGAACGCAGCAAATCACGGGCGAAGAAGGCGGAACTCCCAGGAACGTCAGTACAATCGAACTCGTGTTGACAAAGTGAAACGGTCGATGATCATAGGCTTCCTGATCTCTCCTTTTATTTTTGGAGAGGACGGAAAACTTGGTAAAGACAATACTGGACAACTTTTGCGTGAAGAGCGGGATACTTTGCTCCAAATGTGAGGAGAAACTTAGAAGGGGCCTTGTAACCGAGTTAGATTTGAAGATAATCAAGATTCTATCCGAACTCGAAAAAGAGCATTCTCTCCTTCAAGACATCTCATTTCACAAGTCTGCCGAAGTTGGAAATACTCTCGCGATACTTGTGGATAAACGAGACATAGGCAAGATGCTCAGCTACGGCGGAAAGATTCTCCGAGCGATCGGAGAAAAAACGGGTAGGAGAATAAAGATATTGGGCTACGGAGGGGACGCAAGAGAGTTTCTCGAGGAACTTTTCAACCCGTTTTCGATTCTTACTATAAACACGATCTGGCTCCCAGATGGAAGTACAGAGACCAAAGTCATATTGTCGGGGAGAAGCCCGAGGCGTATGCCAGTTGATTTCGATGTTATCAAGAAACTTGCGAAAGAGATTAGAGGATTAACTCTCAGAATCGAGTTTGAAAAGGCGTAGCCTGAGTGATTGCAGACGAGCCATGGCTGCTCTCTCGGTCGAAAAGGATTAAGATCTCATGCCTGAGTCTACCGATGTTGTTGTGATCGGCGCAGGTCCGTCTGGACTTATTTCAGCGAAGGCGATAGCGAAGAGAGCACTTCAAGTTACTGTCTTAGAGGAACATGCGGAAGTTGGCTTACCATCTCATTGTGCAGGATTAGTAAGCGTAGATGGCCTATCGCAGATCGGTATCGAACCGAACTCATGCTTCATACAGAACAGAGTTAAAAGTGCGCGTTTCCACTCGCCATCAAACTTGACGTTTGAGGTCAAAGCTCGAAGAGACATGGCATATGTAATCGACCGATCTAAGTTCGATCAATATCTTGCTCGAGAAGCCGTCGAGAACGGTGTAGAGCTGATTCTTGGTAGAAGCGCGGAAACCCTGAACAGATCTGAAGGAGTAATTCGAGGAATAGTAGATGATCGTGAAAGTGTCTTAGAAGCCGCGATAACAATAGATGCAGAGGGCGTTGGTGGAAGACTGCTAGCTAAGAGCGGCCTGAAACCCGTAGACGAGAAACATGTCCTTCCAGCACTTCAATATGAGCTGGTTGACGTAGAGGTTGAAGAAGAATCTGTGGATCTATTCTTTGGCAGAAGATATGCCCCAAACTTCTTTGCATGGGCGATTCCGACTGGATCGGGCTCAGCGCGAGTCGGCTTGGCTTCGAATGAAGGAAATATTCGCCAACTACTCGACAAGTTCGTTGATGACAACTTCCGCGCGTCCACAAAGGTGGAGAAGAGAACAGGATTGATCATAACCGGCGGGCCGATACCGAAGACATGTTTACACGGTTTCATAGCTGTTGGCGATGTTGCAGGGCAGACGAAACCAACCACGGGCGGAGGAGTAGTCACTGGAGGCATCTGCGCTTTAGTTGCGGCTCGATCAGCAGTAAGTGCTGTGGGGAGGCACGATGCCTCACTAGAGTTTCTATCTGACTTGTACGAGGTTGAGTGGCGAAAGCTTCTTGCCAATGAGTTTTCAACGATGTCTACGGCGAGACGAATCTATAATATGCTTTCAGATTCAACACTAGACGAACTATTCAAGATAGTTCTGAAAGAAAACCTGACGGACGAGATTGAAGCAAGGGGAGATATGGATTTCCAAGCTTCAATCTTATTGAAACTAGCTAAGAAGCCGTCAGTTATGAGGATACTGCCAATGGTAGTTGGAGACTTAGTGAAAGCGCTCCTATCCTGAGTGCCGTATTGAGTCAGCGAAGCCTTCAACTGTCGCGAAAAACAGTCAACACCTTTATGTTAAATGAGAGTTCGGTTCCTCCGAGCTCTTCCTAGTCGAAGGGGCTTAAGAAAGCTGTTTCTTTGGAGGCTCTCCTAGGTGTTCTGCGAACCGCCAAACTGTCAAGCATGAACAGACATAGAATGCCAATTTCATGAGCTTTTTCCGCAAATTGGAAAGCTTTATATTTTCACTGGAAACCAGAGAAGAGGTCTTAGAAAATGCAAGAAACCAAAAGAAGGAATTTTCCTTGACTGAGGAGATTGTTTTTGCAAGAAAGGCGTCTGGACTAGTTCGAGAACTCACAGTACAGGACGTGATCATCTGGGGAATAGCTGCGCCAGCAGCGTCAGGCATAAACTTCTACTCGGTTCGAATGTCGTATACGTATCCTGGCGCGAGTGCGTGGCTGTCATTTGCGCTAAGCACTCTCATTCTACTTCCAATAGCTATTGCGCTAGCCATGATGTGTTCAGCGATGCCGAGAGCTGGGGGCATGTATGTGCAGGTGAGCAGAATCATAAATCCAACGATTGGATTCTATTGTGTTTGGGTAATGGTCATCGGCTGGGGAATCGCAATTGGGCTACTAGGGTACATTGTTACAGGGCTATTCGGAGGGGCTCTTGTTATGGCCGGTTTGGGCGGCGGAGGTGCAGGCCTCATCGAGGCGGGAAAAGCCCTAGGGACAATGACTTGGTCTTCGGTCGGAGGAATTCTGTTTTGTCTGTTCTTCTGGGTTGTGAACCTTTACAGTGTAGGCGCCGTTAAATGGGTGACGAGAATTATAACATACCTTCCAATTATTGCAACAGTGATTGCGGTGCTCTATTTCATAGGTGTTGGCCCGGCAGGCGCGCCCTCGGCATTCAACAACATCTGGGGATCAGGAGCCTATGAGAAGATTTTGGACGCGGCGGCGGCAAATGGTTTCACGGAAAAACCTTTCTCCATGGATGCCACAATATCCTCCTTGATTATCCCGCTTTGGGCATGGACCGCCTTTGAAGCCAGCACATTTGTGAGCGGAGAAGTGAAATCGCCTAGAAAGAGCATGCTGTACGGATTCATAGGAGGTTTCATCGGTTGCGCACTTCTTTACGTAATCGTTTCCTGGGCAGTGTACTTTCCGTACGGCAAGTTTGTAGGTGCATACACATTCTTAGCCAATGCGCATCCCGATGTCTTGGCGAAAATAATGCCGGTGATCAGGCCTGGCGTTCCACTGCTATCATCATCACTGATGCCTCTGTGGCTAGGAGCGACTGTGGCAATACTTCTATGCCTGTGGTTTGCGAACAGTATACTTCCAGTCTTTGCCTCCTGCACCAGAGCTCTTTTCGCCGTCGCTTTCGACAGAGCCCTCCCGGAGCGGTTTAGCGAGGTCAACAAGAGAGGCGCACCGACTTGGGCCTCGCATGTCACCATGATCTGGGGAATCGTTGGTGTCTTCATCGCAGCAGCATCAGTAGACGTGATACTCGGAATACTGGACTTCACGATGTACAACTTCTTCCTATGGTTCGGCATGGCCGCTCTGTTGCTTCCTTATCTAAAGCCGGAAATATACAAACGGTCGCCAATACAGTGGTCGGTGGCAGGTGTACCTCTCATATCTATCTTAGGCCTACTGTCGCTGGGCGTGGGTTTCTGGATCGCAGCCTTCTCGATACTGGAGTTTACATACGCTGTTGCAGCCGTGATGTCAATCTTCATAGGAATAGGCTTCATCTTCTACTGGTGGAAGCAAGCCAAGAACGTGAAAGAAGGCATCGACATATCCAGAATATACGCAGAAGTCCCTCCAGAATAAAACTCCCAATTTCTTTTTTTTCGCAGTAGATGTGAGCGCTAGCCCTCGACCCTCCAGTACTTACTGATGCCCTCTTTTGAAGCCTCTATCATCACACCCCTAAGAATACCCTCGCCGTATTCAGATCCTGGGTTGATGACTGGCACATTTCCAACATTATCGGTCGCGCCAGACTCGTGAATATGACCGTGAAGCCCAAGCAAAGGAGAATATTTCTTCTCCGCCTCTAAAACCGCCTTACTGCCAACGTGAATGAATTGAGGGGCTCCTCCGATCGTGATCGGTTTCAGATTCTTATCCAACTCCGGTGCGTAATCAAGCTTGGTCCCATAAGGTGGGCAGTGGAAATTGAGAATAGAGCGGCTTGGATCTTTCAGTTTTCCAACCAGCCTATCTATCATCTTTGCCAGCTCGGGTTCAGTTGCCTCCCTAGGCGTATTCCAAGGCGTCGGATTCACATAGGACAGGCTTATCGTCTCAATCCCAGCTATTTCGACAACCGTGTCCAGAAGAAAAGCTATCCCTCGATCTTGATAAGACTTCATAACTTCATCAATCTCGTGGAAATCATCATTCCCCGGCATTGCCCAGACTTGAATCTTCTTCAAGTCAATCTTCTCTAACGCCAAGTCGAGCCACTCTCTGATTCTGCTCTTCACAGCTTCCATCATCATTCTCGATACCTTGTCAGGATTCTTCTTCAGCTCCTCGATCTCTTCCGGGGTGCTCCTAAACGGGTATATACCAGAATTAGCTAGCCTCTCTTCCGCTTCTGCTATTTCCTTGTCAGTCTTTAGATTGAATTTCATTCCCCAATATGCTAGATTGTAAGATCCGTCTTTTTGCCTCACCAGTGGCACCAAAGCTTTTCCAGTCAAGTCTCCGCAAAGCATCAACACATCTGCCTTGAAGAAATCAGGGGCTGAAAGCCATTTTTTCCAAACGCCTGTGCTACCGTGGACGTCGACCGAGAAGAATATTCTTGTCATTCGCAAACCCCGGCTATAGTATCTCGGTTTCCATTTTTAAAAGGTTGCCCGTGTTTAGACGTAACATGATAACAGGCGAGCGCCAAAAACTCTGCAGGCTGCTGTTTCTCTCGTCTATTCATTCCTCTTGGACATAGCGGATTATTCGGCTCTAGCTCTAGCCGGTGAGAAATTTGAGTAGAGACGCTCTATCGTTTCCCCTGTAGTTCTCGTATTTGATGCGTTCAGGTACCGAACCAAACAATTTTGCGACACTACTGCAATCGCGTTTGCTGAAAGGCGGTGATAGTACTGCGCTATGCCTGAGCTTGTGTCAGATGCGCTTTAACGACTTCCATTGTGCAAGCCGGGGTCAGACATCGATTCGATTCTACCGACAGCGAATCCGGAATCTTGATCCGAAAAACGAGACTGTCGAAACGGAGAAAGATGTTGCTGGAAGACCTAATTGCATCGTGTCTATAGGCCTATCGACAGGCTTTTTAATGAAACTTGAAATACCTTCGACCGAAATTGTCAGGAGTTGCGCGAGTTGAATTCAGCGAAAAAGGCGTCTAGAAGCGAGGAAATAGCGAGAAAAGATGATGAGCTTACATCTCCATCCACAAGAATCAAGTACTTCCCCTTGGCTGTGGCGAAGGCTCGTGGATCGAGGATCTGGGATGCGGACGGGAACGAGTACGTTGACTTCTTGTCCGGAGCGGCGGTTACAAACGTGGGGCACTGTCACCCGAGAGTAGTGACGGCGATAAAAGAACAGTCAGACAAGTTCATTCATTACACGCTCGCCTACATGTACTACGAACCTGCCTTAAAGCTCACTGAGAAACTAGTCGAGATAACGCCGGGCAGATTTCCTAAGAAAGTTGCCTACGGACTCTCGGGGTCAGACTCCAACGATGGAGCCATAAAGCTCGCTCGAAGCTACACTGGAAGACAGAAGATAATCTCTTTCTTGAAATCTTATCACGGCACAACGTATGGAGCTCTCTCGCTCTCCGGGATAACCGTTCGTATGCGAAGGAAAGTAGGTCCGATGCTACCTGAAATCTACCATGTGCCATTCCCGGACTGCTACAGATGCATCTTCAAGCTTGAGCACCCAGAATGTGGACTGCACTGCCTAGACTATATAGAAATGCTTCTGGACATTCTGATTCCTTCTGAAGAGACTGCGGGGCTTGTAATTGAGCCGATACAAGGAGATGCCGGGGTCATAATACCCCCCGGCGACTACCTAACAAGGCTAAGCAAACTTTGCAAGGATCACGGGATATTGTTCGTCGCCGAGGAGGTTCAAACAGGGTTCGGACGCACCGGGAAATGGTTTGCCGTGAATCACTGGAACCTTGAGCCTGACATCATACTACTTGCCAAAGCGATAGCCGCAGGGATGCCGATGAGTGCGATCGTTTCGAAGAAAGAGATTATGGACGCTTGGACAGGATCTCAAGTTCACCTGTTCACAGGCGAGGCAAACCCGATATCATGTGCTGCTGCGATCGCGAACATAGACATAATAGCGGAAGAGAAGCTGTGTGATCGTTCAGCTAGGTTGGGCGAGTATGCGATGAAACGCTTCAAAGAGATGATGGCAAGACATGAGTTGATAGGGGATGTTAGAGGAAAGGGCCTCATGATCGGCGTGGACCTTGTTAAGGATAGAAGAACAAAGGAACCGGCTAGAAACGAAACCCTCAAGGTGGATTGGAGAAGCTGGGAGAAAGGCCTCGTCCTAATACATTTCGGCAAATCAGTTCTGAGAATTGCTCCTCCACTAGTGATTACTGAGGAGGAGCTGGACAGAGGAATATCGACAATCGAGGAAGCTATTGACGACGTAGAGAAGGGCAAGGTTCCAGACGACGTAGCTCGAAGGATGGGCGGCTGGTAGCCCGCTTGGAATCAGTCTCCTCCCTAGGCACCTAGGTTAAGGATCAGAATCCCATCAAGGAGGTTTAATGAAGATTTGCATTTTAGCCATGCGGTGGGGTTAAGGTGAATTACCAGGGTGAGGGATTATGACTGAAGAGAATGTTTTCCGAGTCGGCGCCTCGAAAAGATCAGCTGGAATACCTCCTTCAGGAATTATGGCTGTGTTTGAGAAGGCTCAGAGGATGGCCGGCCTGATAAGGTTTGAACTTGGAGAGCCGGACATCAACACACCCAGTCACATTAGAGACGCAGCGAAGAAGGCTCTTGATATTGGATTTACTCACTACACATCAAGTCAAGGAACGCTAGAACTACGCAGGGAAATAGCGAGGAAGTTGGAGGAGGATAACGGAATAGTCGCAAGCCCAGATAGCGAGATAATTGTGACCGCCGGAGCCTGTTCCGCAGTTTATCTCGCTATGCTCGCATTGGTGAACCCTGGCGACGAAGTGCTTCTGCCAGATCCTGCATGGCCAGCGTACGAACCTTGTGCGCGTCTGGCGGACGCTTCAGTAGTTCACTATTCCATGAGAGAAGAAGACAACTTCACTCCTGACCCTCAAGCCATAAGAGAGAGGATAACGCCTAAGACTAGGCTTCTACTGATCAATTCTCCGAACAATCCCACGGGGTCGGTAACCAGCACCTCTACTCTCAAGGAAATCGCGAACCTAGCGGAGCAGCATCAACTCATTGTAATCTCCGACGAAGTCTACGAAAAGTTTGTCTACGATGGGATGCAACATCAGAGTTTTGCTGCCTTAAGTGGCATGAGAGACCGAACCGTTACGATAAACGCGTTTTCAAAGACTTACGCTATGACAGGGTGGCGTTTGGGATACACCGTTGCTCCAGCAAACATTGTTGCTGAGATGGCCAAACTGAACCTCTACGCTAACACGTGCGCGAACTCTATCGCTCAGGTAGCTGGAATCGAGGCGATTCGAGGTTCGCAGGAATGCGTAAGAGAAATGGCTGAGGAGTACGATCGGCGAAGAAGATTTGTTCTCGAACGACTCAATAAGATTCCCAAGATCACGTGTACGCGGCCTAAGGGTGCTTTCTACGTCTTTCCGAACATCCGTAGGCTAGGGATGAATTCCTTCGACTTCTCCATGCATCTCTTCGAAAAGGGCAAAGTGTCAACAGTGCCGGGAAGCGCGTTTGGAAAGCAAGGAGAGGGGTACCTGCGAATTTCATATGCAACCTCGATGGCAAACCTGAAAGAAGGGTTGGATAGGCTCGAAGGTGTTGTAAACGAGTTAGAGCCTTAGACCGCATGACGGTTTAGGAATCCAGTTGCATGCTGTTTGTTCTTGAAGTTGTAGGAGTGGGATTCAGGATGGTGCTTGGTCGGGGGGTGGCTAAGAACCCAAAAAGAGGGCTTAACCCATTCAGCTATCCGCGGTCAAAATGTTGAATCAACACCCCGAAAACCCAATAATAGTGGAACCTCGAAAACTCTCTCCGTAAAGAGGACCGCGTGAGCATAGAATTAGAGCTAATTTCTCGAAAGGGAAAGAGGTGCATGGAGAAAATCCTTTTCGGTCGGTTGTCCCTCTGCTACGGGAAGGAAGGATTAGGATTAGAATCCAAGAATAATGCGTGGGCGATCAAAGTGCGAAAGCTTCCTTATGTTCTTCCGTACTCTTTATATCAATTTCTGTATTAGAACGCACAAAGACTTATATTAGAAGCGGCTCGATAGGAATTTCTCAGTCGCTTTTCGTAAAGTGACTAACAACTAAGGGAGAATTGAAAATGGAAAAGACAGTCTGGGTAAGAAAAGCAACAGGACTAACTAGAGAGATCGGAACGATTACAGCCGTCATAATAATACTGTGCTTGGTCATCGGTGCTGGATGGCAGAAGAGAGTTTTCCAAGTTACAGGATGGTCGCCACTTCCCGAATCTACGTTCGTGATGGGTCTTTCGCCTATGTGCTTCGCCTTCATCCTGACGGCAATACCAGCGTTAGCAACGTTCTTCTGTCTCGGATTCTTGTCTGCGGCTATGCCAAGATCAGGTGGTGGATACATACATATCTCGCGCGTAATACATCCGCTAGCGGGATTCGCAATAACTTGGATAGAGTTCTGCTGGTTCTGGCTTGCATATGGAATGATATCAACGCTGATTTTGGAGTCGTTGATGATGTTCGGGGGGCTCGCCGGCTGGAACATAGCGCCGTTCGTCAACCCCTATAGCCTATTCCTCTGGGGAACTTTGATGATAGTGATCTTTGCCGCTCTGTGTTCATTGGGTGTAAGATGGTTCGGCTGGCTGATACAGATACTCTTCTGGATCCCGGCGCTCATCCTTCTGGGGATGTACGCGATATACCTCTCCGCTACGCCCGCCTCTGTAGCTGCAGGCGTCGTCGCTTTGACGGGTCATACAGCCGAGGAATACACGAAGGCTGCGTTGGCTCAAGGTATGGCCACAGCGTTCAAAGGAGGTTACTGGGATGCTGTGAACGTTGCAGTGATAGGTGCAGCTTGGGCTTGGACCGGCTTTGCGAGTGTGACTTTCGCAGCTGGTGAGGTGAAGGAAGCGAGCAAAAGGATGGTCAGGATCATGATGATTGGAGGAATAATTCTAACGATCTTCTATATTACAATCTCGCAGCTCATGGCAAACACAGCTATGATGGCGGGGAAGATAGGAGATTGGTCGTTCTTCTCAGCATGGGGATACCTTTCCTATGGTGGAGGCGATCTCGCGAAGGCAGGTCTTCCTCCAGTGAAGGCATGGAACCCGATTATGGCCGCCATCGCGGCTAGAGGAATGGGATGGACTTGGATCATGGTGTTCTTGGCTGTCGTGGGTGCATTCTGGCTCTTCAACGATCTGCCGCCTATAATACTTGCTTCATCACGGATGATCTTTGCCATGGCCTTCGACGGAATGCTTCCAAGAGGACTTGCCGATGTCAATGAAAGGTGGCACTCGCCGATCAAGGCTATATGGTTCACGGTGGTGTGGGCTCTGATAGGAGTCGCGTCTGAGTCCGGCATATTCAATCCTGGCGCTGGCGGAATAGACATAGGTCCTCTCGGCTTAATCTTCACGACAGGAATTGCAGCTGGGGATCTTTGGGACTACTTATATTTCACAGTAATCTGCTTGGCAGGTCTTCTCATATATTATCGAAGAAGAGACCTGTATGACAGATCGCCGACATGGAAGGTCAGCGTTGCTGGAGTTCCGCTCGTTGCGATAGTCGGCTTCATAGGAGTTGTAACCAATTTGTGGTGCGACTACGTCTTCCTCTTCAATGAGAAGGCTCTAAACGTTGGCGGAATCACAGTGAGCCTTGAATCGATCTTTCCATTCCTGTTCACGTTGATCCTCCTCTTGATCCCAGTAGTTCTATACTTCTACTACAAAGCCAGAGCTCAAGTGACAGGTATAGACTACAAGACAATTTTCACTGAGATACCGCCCGAGTAGAAACTCCCTAAACCCCCTATTTTTTCTGTTCAAACTGGTCAGAATAGAACTGATTTTCTGTCTTCGTATGCTGAAGCTAACCCTCGATTTTCTGAAGCTTCCTAACCTTCTCGCCGTCAACTTCCACCATGAATCCTTTAAAGATTCCTTCACCGTATTCGCTTCCGGGGTTTATGCACTGTGTCCTTCCAATCTTGATGTAGCCGGGGCTCTCATGTATATGCCCATGCAATCCGAGCAAAGGCTGATGCTTCTCAATTATTTGCCTGACTGCTTTTGATCCAGCGGGACCTGTCTGGAGCTGGCCTGCGATTACGAGGGGCCTCATATCCTTGTCCAAGAGCGGGGCTGTATCTATCTCCGACCTGTATGGCGGAACATGAAAGCAGAATATCGCAGTCTTCATGCTCTTTATCCGTGAGACCACTGCTTCAAGCTTCTCGAGCAGCTCTTCTTCGCTACATTCCCGAGGCGAGTTGAAGGGTGTAGGATTCGACCAAGCGCAACATGCCACTTCATGCTCATCATCCAAAGAGACGACTTTCTCTTCACCATACATGACTGCAGGATGATCCCTGATCGCGTCGTCGATTGCGAACTTGTCATCGTTCCCGGGACTTATTATCACTCTGCAATTCTTCGGAACCTTCTCGGGGACTAGGTCCATCCAGTACTTGACGATCTCCACCTCGAGTTTCTCGAAGAGTTTCTCACGTTTCTCGCTGTCAGACTCGAATATCTTGGCTTCGTCGGGATTTGTTACATATGGGATGTATGAGACCATTCTGCATCGCTTCATGAACTCTGGGAGCTCTTCCTTCGACAGTGTATATGGAGTCCCAAGCAGCGAAGCGTCATATCTGCCGTCAGCTCTTTCAATAATAGGGACGATCACTTTTCCAGTCATGTCGCCGCTTAGGACGAGTGCATCCAAGTTGAACATCTTGGCGCAGTTCAGAAATTTTCTCCAGACCGTTTCAGACCCATGGATGTCTGTTGCAAAGATGAACTTTGTGTTAACCAACAATATCGCCTGTGATTGAAGGTGCCGATTGGCTTCTATTCAAGGGGGGTCGATAAATAACTTTCCTGAAAATTCTTCGCAATAGATAAATAGATGCTTTATGAATCGTTTGCGACTGCAAGGTGTATCGGATGAGTGAAGCGAAAACTGTCAGGATGCCTACTTGCAATTGGTGTGGAAGGATGATTCTGCCTGGTGAAGGCGCGGCAAAGTTTCCCTGCCCCAATTGCGGTGAGGTCGTGGTTTGGCGCTGCGAGAAGTGCAGATTGTTCGGAAGAGCGTACAAATGTCCAAAATGCGGCTTCACAGGACCGTGAGATGAGAATTTGGCTAGAGTATTGGCTTCTATCAAGATTTTTCCCTCGGACACCAATATCAGCTTAAATGCTTTGAGAGAAGAAGTTCTCAAAGCCTTGCCATCCGGCACCTCAATTTACAAGTTTGAAGAGGAACCGATCGCGTTTGGACTTGTAGCTCTCATAGCACACGTACTCTTGCCAGAAGAAGAGACCGGTAAAATGAATGAGCTGGAGGAGTCTCTGAAGTCGATTGGATCTGTGAGTGAAATCCAATCGATTGCTGTCAGACGGGTCTCGGGTACGTAGGGAATCTCTCGTCGCGCTTTTGTTACCAGCTCTATTAACTTAAGGTAGCTGCGGCAATCCTCTGTGGGCTTGAGGGGGCGTGACCTTTGGTTACCTTCGGTGCCTGTTGGGGGTAGCTTCAGTTCATGGGGAATGGAATACGCTGTTACCTTCAGTAACGCTTATATAGCGCAGTTGTTACGTTAGGTAACGGCGTGATCTCGATGCGCCTCATATCTACCCGAATCGCATATTTCAAAGGGGGTCCTAGAGCAATAAGTACTGGCCGTGGCGGAAGCATAACAGAAGCGTTTTTCAGGTTAACCGCCGCTATTAGTATCTCGAATTTCCATCTACCCCATATTAAGAATGGAGGAAGAAGACTTGACAAGTAAAGAGACTCAATTGAGAGTTGCTGATGCGAGACAGCGAGACATAGGGCATGGCAAAGTCAGAATTGATAATGAGACTATGCAGAAGCTAGGGATAACCGCAGGAGATTTCGTTGAAATCCACGGCAAGAAGCCGACGGTGGCTGTTGCTTGGCCTGCCTATACTGAAGATCAAGGCCAAGAGATAGTCAGGATGGATGGGCTGATCCGAAGAAACGCCGGTGTAGCTCTGAACGAGTATGTCACTATTCGAAAGTGTGAAGTGAGAGATGCTCAATCGCTCGTCTTCGCGCCGACGGACGTACGGCTGAGCGTAGATGAGGAGTTCGTGAGCTTTGTGAAGAGAAGGTTTATGGACATGCCCTTCATGGAGGGGGACATGACCTTACTCTCGATCTTCGGTAGCGCTGTCCCCTTGGTTGTTACTAGAGCTAGACCTCATG